>Ga0209426_1000104_pt1 | contig 138162 bp, 149 predicted proteins | sample Deesub1362B_J571_FD_187697 | JGI IMG/M metagenome (GOLD analysis project Ga0209426, IMG submission 187697) | Deep oceanic, basalt-hosted subsurface ecosystem from Juan de Fuca Ridge flank, Pacific Ocean, CORK Borehole 1362B_J2.571 (SPAdes)... ...
GCGGACCGGCGATCTGGCGATCGACCTCGACCGGCGCGTCGTGACTCGCGGGGGCGAGGAGCAGCATCTGACCCGCAAGGAGTATGACGTGCTGGCGGTGCTCGCCGGCGACATTCGCCCGCGCATGGTCCACGCGCTCGATTGGCTGAAGCGCAACGGCTATCACCTCGGCTGCATCACCAACAACGTTCCCGCGGGCGAGGGTGCCGGCATGGCACGTTCCGCGGAGAAGGCGGCGGCGGTGGCGGAGAGGTTGCTGGCGCTCGAAAGAACGGAGGCGGCGGCGCTGGAGATGGCGATGGTCGCTCAGGGTGAGTCGGACCTCTTCGTCTACGAGGGTGAGGGGTGCGGCATACTCAGAATAGTGGACATCGCCGCTTCATATCTGCTCGTGCTGGAGGCGGGCGGCCACGTCGTGGGCGATGAACTCCGGCCTCTGGACATCCCGCTGGACGTGGGAGCAAGGCGCAACGTCATCGCCTACGGCGATGAGAGGGTCATGGAGGTGATAGGATGGGCTTCGCGATAGTTGCGAATCCGTACTCCCGCAGATGCATAGAAAAGGCAAAGGAGATATATGATTTTCTCACGGAGAAAGGGCAGAACGTCATACTGGAGGAGAAGCTCAGCCACAAGCTCGGGCTGGGGGACGGCGTCCCTCTGGACGCCATAAACATAGAGACCATCATCACGGTGGGCGGGGATGGCACCGTTCTCATCACGCTCCAGCGCGCCCACGGAAAGATACTCTCCATAGACATGGGGGCGCTGGGCTTCCTCACGGAGGTTCCTCCGGACAGGGCCTTTGAGTACCTGGAGAAGTACCTGCAGGGGGAGTACTACCTGGAGGTGAGGAGGAAACTGCGAGTGGACCTCAACGACGAGAGGCTGCCGGACTGCGCCAATGAGGCGGTCATCCACACATCTGAGATAGCCAACATCAGGTCCTTCAGGGTGTACGTGGACGATGAGTTGCTGGGGGACATAAGGGCGGATGGCATGATCGTGGCCACATCCACGGGCTCCACATCCTACGCCCTCAGCACGGGCGGACCCATACTGCATCCGCGCATATCCGGCTTCGTGATAACCTACATAGCCCCGTTCAGGAGGTCGGTGGCACCCCATGTGGTTCCCAGCAGGTCCATAATAAAGGTGGAGTTGACGCAGAAGTACAAGGAATACATAGTGGTGCTCGACGGGCAGGAGCAGAGGTTCGCTTCGTACGGTGACGTGCTCACCTTCCGGGAGTCGGAGAACGTCGCGCTCTTCGTCAGGTTCTCCAAGAGTTTCTACACGCGGTTGAGGGAGAAGATGGGCCTATGAAGATAAAGAATGAAGTCCTGCGACTCATCCTGGAGGCGGCGAAGGATTCCCATCCCTATGAGTTCGGCGCGTTCCTGAGGGAGAAGTACGGGGTGATATACGAGATAGTGCTCCTCCCGGGCACTCTCTCGGGGAGGAGGAGTGCCGTGTTCAACCTCATGATGAAGCCCATAGATTTCTCCATAGTGGGCACGGTGCACTCGCATCCCTCCGGGGCGCTTTGGCCCAGCGACGAGGACCTCAGCATGTTCTCCCGCACGGGGAAAATACATATAATTGTGGGGTATCCCTACACATACGCCTCCTGGAAAGCGTACGACAGGGACGGAAAGGAAGTCAGATTGGAGGTAGTTTGATGGAGGAGATAATGGAGGAAATAGAAAGGCGCCTCAACGAGAAGGAGGAAGTGAGGGAGATCGCCCTGAGGACATCGCGCCTCATCATACGCCTCGCCTCTTCCTGCATACGCAAGATGCACGCGGGGGAGAGCTGCGACGACGAGATGAGGGAGATGACCCGTCTGGTGGTGGACGCGGAGACGCTCTTGAAAAAGGAGTACCCGGACATCTACATGGCGGGGTACATGATGCAGGCGCTTCAGGAGTACACGGAAGCGTGCATTTTCCATGCCCTTCTCAACGGCTTGCAGATGCCGACTCCCCGGGCGCTTCACGTGTACGATGAGGCCTACCTCCTCGGCCTCGCGGACGTCGTTGGCGAACTTAGACGGGTGGTGCTGGACGCCATAATAAAGGACGACATGGACAGGGCGCTGGAATACCTGCAAAAGATGGAGGAGATTTACTACAACCTCATGCGCTTTGATTACCCCTCGGGGTTGGTGCCCATACGCAGGAAACAGGACGTCATGAGAGGGCTCATTGAAAAGACAAGGGGCGAGGTCGCGGTGGCGCTGGTCTCACGCAGGATGGCCAGGGGAGGAGAGCATGCGGGTGGAGATGCGGGACCTCTGGATACACGGAAGGGCTGAGGGCGGTGCGGTGGTCGTCATAGACGTTTTCCGCGCGTCCACCACGATAATCACCGCTCTGGAGAGGGGTGCGAAGGAAGTCATAGCGGTCCCCTCCACCGAGGAAGCGCTCGCACTGCACTCACGGATGCCATCCGCCCTCCTCATGGGCGAGGAGAACGGGATGAGGATACCCGGGTTCCACCTCTGGAACTCCCCCTCCGAGATAGCGGAGATGGATCTGCGAGGCAGGACGATAATAATGAGGAGCACAAACGGGACGCGCGCCCTCGCATCTGCGCTGGCCGAAAAGGTCTACGTGGCCGCTTTCACCAACGCGTGTGCCGTGGCTGAAGTTCTCAGGGGCGAGGAGGACATCGTGATCTACACGGCCTCGCGGGAGGACGGCGATGCAATAGAGGATTACCTGTGCGCCGGGATGATTCACAGTTTGCTCTGGGAGAGGCCCGTGGAGACGGATATCATACGCGAGGAGATCATGTATTCCCCCTCGGCCGATAGGTTGAGATCCCTCGGGGCGGTGGAGGATATAGAATACTGCCTTTCCTTCTGCACCACGGACATCGTGCCCGTGTGCGAGCGCCGGGAGGGGTACGTCAGATGTTTCATTCCTGGGTGATGATCACCTGAAAACAGCCCGGATACCGCTTTGTGAGTTCTCTGACTTTCCATTTGGCGACCCAGAAGCGACCGCCCCTCTCGTCGGGGTTCAATCCCAGGTCGCGCACAACGGTAGCATCTCCGCGGGATAGGAGGTAGCATTCATAAGAGCCGGCGGGCAAGTAGAACGTTATGGGCAGGAAAATGCGCGTGGACGGAAGAGTGCATTTCCTGCGGATGTTTTCCAGCGCCTCTGTGTTCATCCTTATGCATCGCTCGCCGTCCCGTATTACGGGGTCATCCAGCAACGAGGAAAGGGCTCTCCTGGCTTTTACGATTCCCTGGTTAATCCTGCCGAGTTCTATCCGCAGCACGGTTTCAATGTCCACCATTACCCGCTTACCACCCGCGCTCCTGCAGACGCTCTTCGGCGGCCATCTTTTCAACGTCAACCCCGCGCATGCCTTTGAGACCGCGCGAAACCTCCGCAACGACGCTCGGGTCGTCGTAGTTCATCACGGCCTCAACGATGGCGGTGGCCATCTTCCGTGGGTCGGGGCTCTTGAATATGCCGCTCCCAACGAAAACGCCGTCCGCTCCGAGGTGCATCATAAGCGCCGCATCCGCCGGGGTGGCCACGCCGCCCGCTGCGAAGTTTACCACGGGAAGCCTTTTGAGACGCTGAATCTCCTTTAACTCCCTGTAAAGTCCCTCCACGATGTCATTGAGCGTGTAGTCCCCGTAAACGGGCTCGTCCTCGGATACGCGCCCTTCAAAGCCCTCAATCTCCCTTATCTGGGAGAGCAGTCGTGAGTAACTGGAGGCGTACGCCCTCGCCATGCGCATAAGCGCCTCGTCGTCCGCCCTGATAACGTCCTGAATGGCCCTCTGGACGAGCCGCATATGACGGACCGCCTCCACCACGTTTCCCGTCCCCGCCTCGCCCTTCGTGCGTATCATCGCGGCGCCCTCCCATATGCGCCTCACCGCCTCCCCGAGATTTCTCGCGCCGCAGACGAAGGGAACGGTGAACTCCCTCTTGTCTATGTGGAAGAACGGGTCGGCAGGGGTCAGAACCTCGCTCTCGTCTATCATGTCCACTCCGAGCGCCTCCAGAGCGCGGGCCTCCGCTATGTGGCCTATTCTCACCTTCGCCATGACCGGTATGCTCACGGCGTCCATGATCTCCACTATCTTCTCGGGGTCCGCCATGCGGGCCACGCCGCCGGCGGCGCGTATGTCCGCGGGCACGCGTTCAAGCGCCATAACAGCCACCGCTCCCGCTTCCTCCGCTATGCGCGCCTGCTCCGCGGTGGTGACGTCCATGATGACACCGCCCTTCTGCATCTTTGCGAATCCCCTCTTTATCAGGTCGCTACCGAATTTGAGTTCCTCCAGATTCAGATTGAACGCCATGTCTCATCACCTGGATGGTCATGCCCCCACGGGTAATTAAGTTTATGCGGGGACGCCGGGATACAATATATATACGGGGAGTCCATGCACACAGCGAATGGAACCGGAGCTCATAGCGGGGCTTCTCATACTCGTCGTGGTGTATGTGCTCATCGCGTTCAACCTCATCCACAGGACGGTCGCCGCGCTCCTCGGCGCCCTTCTCGTTGGCGTGGCGGCGTACGTCTTCGGTTTTGCAGGCGTGGACGATATAATACACTTCGTGGACTTTGAGACCATAGGGCTCCTCATGAGCATGATGATAATCGTGGGGATACTTGGCAGAACGGGTTTTTTTCAGGTGGTGGCCTACAAGACAGCCCGGGTTGCCGGCGGGAGCCCCATGCGCGTCCTCCTGACACTCACACTCCTAACAGCCCTTCTGTCCGCTTTTCTGGACAATGTGACCACAATTCTGCTTGTTCTCCCCGTGACGCTTGAACTCGCACGCGCATTCAAACTGGATCCCCGTCCCTACATACTCTCCGAGATATTTGCATCCAACATAGGCGGCACGGCCACCCTGGTGGGCGACCCGCCCAACATTATGATAGGCACCCATGCAGACCTCGGGTTCACGGCCTTCATAGCCAACCTGGGTCCGATAGTTCTGATAGACCTGGCTCTTCTGATGGGGGTGATGGTCCTCCTCTACGGCAGGGCCTTGAAGGGCTCCACGCTACCATCCGAGGCGGACATTGAGAGAATGGAGAGGAAGTACACGATCACTGACCGTGCCCTGTACTACAAATGCATATTCATACTGTTCTTCACAATATCCCTTTTCATAGTGGGCGAGTTCTTCGGGATACCCCCCGTGGCCGCCGCCTTCGCGGGCGCGACTCTCCTGCTGATCATAAGCAGGGAGGACATCTGGGCCGCGCTGGAACACGTTGAGTGGCCCACCCTGCTTTTCTTCGCCGGCCTCTTCGTGGTGGTGGGCGGCATAGAGCGCATGGGCGTCCTCGGTATGATAGCCGAGGGGATAATATCCGTTTCGGAGGGCAACGTGATAATCGCCATAGTCACCATTGTGTGGGTCTCCGCGTTCGTGTCGTCCATAATTGATAACATCCCATTCACGGCCACCATGATACCCGTGGTGTTCGCCATATCCGAGCGCCTTCAGATGTCGCCGGAACCGCTGTTCTGGGCTCTCGCCCTGGGGGCTTGCATGGGTGGCAACGCCACCCTCATAGGTGCGTCGGCCAACGTCGTCGGCGTGGACCTCGCGGAGAGACACGGCATACTGATAGATTTCAAAACATTCTTAAAGAATGGCGTCGTTGTTACTCTGATCACGGTGGGGGTTGCCACCGTTTACCTCATAGTCAGGTACGTCTGGTTTGCGGGGTGAAAGGATGGTTCATCGGCTGGCAGATGTGGAGAAACTGTACGCGCTGGTATCCCGGGTGGTGATAGCCACCGATAAAAGCCCGGGTATCATAAAGGGGGCCAGGTACACGGCCCGCATGTTTCCGAGGGCAAGGTACTTCCTCATAAATGTAATAAACATAACAGACAGGGCCATAATACTAACCGGGGAATACGAGAACACGCTCCGGAAGATGGGGCAGGAGGCCATAGAGACCATAAGGAGGATACTCGTGAGTGAGGGCGTATCTTTCATAGAGCACGAAATTCAGAAAGGTAAGCCGTCAGTCAGGATTCTCAGATATGCCCGTCGTGTCGGTGCGGACCTGATAGTGCTGTCCACACACTCTAAAATCGGCTCTCAGGCCCTTGGGCTGGGGGCGACTTCCCGCATAATCATAGAGAAAACGCGAATACCCGTGTTGCTGTTCAGCCCGATGTGCCGCGAACGTGAGCCCCGGGTGATACTCAACCCCAGCAGCGGGAGCAAGTACTCCTTCAAGGCGAGCATGCTGGCGGTTCGCCTTGCCCACGCGCTGGGGGCCGAGTTGATAACGCTTTACATAGGCCATGAGGACGTGGAAACGAAGTTCCACCTCGTGCGCGACTACGCGAAGAAAATGGGGGTTAAATACACAGTCATGGTGGCACGGGGGAAGCCGGACGAGGAGATACTGCGGCATTCCGAAAACGCCGACCTGATGGTGGTCAGCAGGGGTCGTCCCGGCCTCGGCTACAAGTTCAGGTTCCTTGACCGCGAACTCGCGCTGGGGAAGGTGGAGAGGGAAGTCCTGGGCATGGCGAGGATACCCATCATAGTCATACCCGATTGATCTGAACCCGCATTCCGCGCACCCGGACAAAAATCTTATTTAATCCCGCCGGATATGGATAAAAAGGTGGGTCTGACTATGGCTCCTCTGCCTTCTGCGAATCCGGCTCAAAAGAGGCAGGTGAAGATGAAGGCGCACGGGGGGTGGTGAAACGATAGGTGGTAGGAGAAAAGAGTGGGGAAAACTTCTGTACAAGCACTGGAGTTTTAAAATCTATGAAAAGGGAATAAAGCCCAACTCATTTACGTGTCTCACCCTGGCATTCGTTCCATTTGAAAACATAACAGGGATTTACAAAATGGGGTGGGGGCCCACCAAACTGAAGTACTCAGAAATCCTCATACGCTTCTGCTCACCGCATGCAGGAACCTTAAAATCTCCTTATCTCTTCCCTGATGATTATGTGTTTGGGCTGGCACTTTCTGAAGAAAAGTTCAGAAGGGTCATGGAAATACTTCAGGAGCGCTTTGGGGTTCGGTGGAAGGAGGTGTACGATGAGAATGAGATCATCTGTTATGAGGCGTGGGTTGACTACTATCGGGAAAGAGGATACGACCTCGTTAAATTCCTCGGACGGGGGAAGGATCATGGGCACTACGCCCTGATGCGGAAGGGCGGGGGTGGGGTATGCAGGTGATAAGGCCTCCGCGCAACGCCGATGGATTGACGCCAGGAGAGTTATCCGAGACCCACGGCAGGTGCGGCGTCACACGGGGCCAGGTGAAAGGGACTACGGCTGCGATTTATGCCGGTGAGGTGGTGAATTGAAGATATACTTTGATGAACATAGATATCACAGTTCCAGATACCTGAAAAATCAGAAAAGGTATTTATTATTAATCATAATATCACCATTTATAATTTTTATTATATCATACTTTGTATTGGTCATATCAAATCCTGTGGCTCCTCCTTTAGAACCGTTGATAATATCTCTGGTTTTTGTCCTCCTTCCAGGTTTTTTGGCATTTATGTCTCTCTATGTTTTAGAGACATGGAGTGGTAAAAAAACGTGGAGGTACATCACGGACGAACACATCTTCGGCGCGCCGGTTAAAGACGTCGTTAAGATACTTGTTGTCAGACGGGATGAGTGGCGAGTTCACGGGTACGACATATATGTCATTCACAGAAGGGCGCATAAAAATAAAGAGAAATTGGACTTCAAAAGAAACTACTTCCACGATGCGTATGATGGAAAAGTGATGTTCAGAAAATTCATGGAGGCGCTGGAGCGCCTCAAAGAGGACACGGGCATTGATATCCCGGTAGAATTTATGAGAGATTATGAGTTCAAAGGGTGGAGAAAACATGTATGATTCGTCTCGCATAGATCAATTGGGCCATGCGGAATACTCTCCTAACCGGATGAAGGTGGGAGGTGCCCCTCTATGCATGCTCTCATGGGAGCGCGGCCAGAAACGATATGACTATGGGATGGAGCCCCCTCACAGCGGGGACAGCAACCGTGTTGGGGTTATTATGCGATGCTGGCGATGGACCTGCTGAACTGTGTGAGAGGGGGAAGATAAAATGAATGATCTGGGTCCGTTAATATACAAAGAAGATTTGGAGCGGAATGAAAAACTCAAATCTGATAGGTTTTCAAATAAACTAGGCATAGCCAGCACGGTCCTGGTCCTCATTGGCGCTTTGCTGACGTTTCTCTCGGTGAAAACTACCTGGAGAGATATGTGTGTAATTTTCTTGATTATATCTGCATCAATTATGCTGCTGATATTCAAATATTGTTTGGATAGAATCAAACCTTTAGAGGTTTATGAATATGGCTTTCTGTATCCGTACTGCGATGGACCCAGGGACAGGAAGGTATTCTGGAACGACATATACGTTGTTGTACACAATGTTAGGGGAATGCCGGGTTATGTGTACTTCGTATTAAAAAACGGGCGAATTCTCCTTCTCAGAAAGTATACAGTGTCTGACCTTGAAAAATTCCTCTCTTTTATGAGGGCAAAAGGTGTAAGGGTGGAGGAGCGTGAGATGAGTGTGCGGGAAATTAAAAAGATTAGAAAAGATATAAGGGGGATGATCATGTGATAACCGTTCCGAATCCTCAACGGGGTGGTGAGCATGTCCCCTGATGTGCTGTACGAGGAGGAAAGGTACACGGAAAAAACAAAGTTGAAATACCCTCAGTATGGACTAATTGTGCATCTGTCCTTGATATCCTTTGTGGGAATTCTCTGTGTAATTGGAGGGTTGTATGTTTTTGTTGACCTGGGTGTATTTGATATAAATTACATAATATATATAATAATGTTTATTGTTGCAGTCATAGCGGACTACATCACCGGCCTGCGGATTTACTGGCACATGTACCGGTCTTACAACAATCTCGTGAGGGTCACCACCGATTACATAGAGGTGGGCAAATGGAGGGCGCCGGTTTATGACGTGGAGAAATCCGTCTATAACATCTCCAACGGGTTTTTATACATCTACCTGAAAAACGGAAGGAGATACAGGATATGCAAGGACATATCAAGAATATCCTACTTCGGCGGAGGGACACACTTCAGCGCCTTTGAGTATGGCGATGCGCTACGTAAGGTGGGAATTCCATTTGAAATGGTCAAAAGAGAGGGGCTGAAAACAGTGCCTGTTAAGACCATGAAGGATTTCCGCAGGATGAAACACGAAGAGAGGTATAAAAGGTGGCTGGAAAGGCAGAGGTTATCGGAGAGCGGGGAAAAAAGGAATTATTGACCGCATGGGTGTCCTCTCCGCCTCCGGAGAGGGGTCCTGCACCTCCTCTCGCTCTCTTTTGACGGTAGATCCCGGACAGCGCACAGCGACAGCGCATACCACAAAATATTTAAGATGGTGTTGCAATTCAACGATGGAATAAATCTGAAAAGGTTGATGCGTTATGAAGTCGCTGATTAAGGATGCCCTGGGTGAGGAGTACATGAAGCAGCAGGGACCGACCGAGGAGCAGCGGGTTTTCACCTCCCCGGAGGACGAGGAACTGCTGAAGATTGTTGAGCAGTTGAAGATCAACATCAAGATTGTGGGCTGCGGAGGAGGTGGGAGCAACACCATAATGCGGCTGATGGAATCCGGCGTCTATGGCGCCGAACTCATCGCGATAAACACGGATGCGCAGCACCTCCTCCAGATAAAGGCGCACAAGAAAATACTCATAGGCAGGAGGAGGACGCGCGGTCTCGGCGCCGGGGCGGACCCCCACCTTGGCGAGGAGGCCGCGAGGGAGAGCGAGGAGGACCTTCGCAACGCCCTCATGAAGGCGGACATCGTTTTCGTCACGGCCGGCATGGGTGGCGGCACCGGCACCGGGAGTGCGGCCGTCGTTGCCCAGATCGCGAAGGAGATGGGCGCGCTTGTGATCGCGGTCGTCACGCTTCCCTTCAAGGCCGAAGGGCGCATGAGGATGGACAACGCCCTGTGGGGGCTTGAGCGCATACGCAACTATGCGGACACAACCGTCGTGATACCCAACGACAAACTTCTGGAGATCGTGCCGCGTCTACCGCTCAACCAGGCGTTCAAGGTCGCGGATGAGATACTCATGACGGCGCTGAAGGGCCTCACGGAGATGATAACCAAGCCCGGGCTGGTGAACATTGACTACGCGGACATAAAGACGGTGATGACCTCCGGCGGCGTCGCCATGATAGGCATAGGCGAGAGCGACAGCCCGTCGGGCAGGGTGGAAGAGGCCGTTCAGGAGGCCATAAACTCGCCGCTGATAGAGGCGGACATAAGCGATGCCCGGGGTGCAATAGTCCGCGTGGTCGGCGACCCGCAGATGAGCGTCATGGAGGCGCAGCTGGCGGCGGACCTCATACAGAGGAGGATAAACCCCAACGCCCGCATAATATGGGGTGCCTCGGTTGACCCCTCGCTGGAGAACACGATTCAGGTCCTCGTTCTCCTCACGGGCGTGAAGTCGCCCTACTTCGTTGAGAGGGGCGGCTCAATAAGGGCTGTCCAGCGCGCCGCAGGCGCGGTGGGTCTGGACGCGGATATTGACTTCATAGAGTGATGTCCTGACATGCCCCGTAAAAGGCGCAGCGAACTGCAGGCGGCGGAGGAGAAGTATCGTCTTCTCGTGGAGAGGAGGGACCACCTCAACGAGGTGGCCAAGGCCATCCGTGAGGAGAGGGACGCCCTCCACGCGCGGATGAGGGAACTAATAGAGGATATCCGCACCCTCAGGGAGGAGAAGGCGAAGGTCGCCGAGGAAATGGCCCGCGCGAAGGGCGAACGCGATTCCATAAGGGCTAAAATCAGGGAGATGCGCACGCTCCGCCGCTCTCTGCGCGGCAGGGCCGACAGGGGTGTCCATGAGAAGCTCAGGGAGACAGAGGAGCGTCTGAGGACCCTTGAGGATAACCTACAGACCATGCCCCACTCGCGGGATGAGGAGAACCGCATCGTGGAGGAGATACGCGCCCTCACCCATGAGGTGGAGCGCCTGAGGGCGCTGGCTGCCGAGGTTGAACGCATCGTGGGCGAGGTGGGTCGCATAGAGGAGGCCATACAGGAAATGGAGAGGGCGGCGCAGGAGAAGCACGAGGAGGTTCAGCGTCTTTACGAAAAAATCCGCGAGTACGGTGAGAAAATTCAGGAACTGTCCAGGGAGGTCTCTCATCTCCGCGCTGAGGCGGATAAAAAGCACCAGGAGTACCTGAAAACAAGGGAAAAGGCGGATGCGTATCACAGAAAGGCGATGGAGATGCGCGAGAAGATCATTGAGATACGCGGCACCGCGAGAGCCCGGAGGGAGGAGGAGTTGCGTGCCCTGGAAGAACTCAGGGAAAGGGCGGCGGAACTGGAAGACCCCGAGAAAATGGATGAGAAGGCGAAAGAACTCATAGAGTTTTTAAAAAAGAGAGGCCGGGTTGAACTCTGAGTTTTTAAAAAAGTTTATTACAATTCACACCGATACCATTGAATGGAGTGGCTGACGTTAGCATCGGCGGGCGTAATTCTGAGCGCAGGAATCGCAACGGCAATTCTGATAATGATAGGAGTGCGCTACGGCACGAAAACTTTCGGAAAAGGGCTCATATCTTCTCTGATAAAATTGATATTCATAAATACCGTGCTCATAACGGTGTTTATGCTCTTTGACATACTTGCGGCATATTACAGATACGCATATCTCTACGCCGTGCGCGGAGTAATACTCTATGCAATACCCCTCATAAACCTCTACGGGATGCTGCTTGTGAGGAAGTACGCGAAGGACATTCTGGGCGACGTGGGCGATGCGTGCTGAGAGTGATATCCATGGGCGATGAGTTTGACTGTGATGGCTTCATGGACGCCATCTGTGAGAGGCTCGGTAAGGTGGCCGAGATAAACCTCTACGTGCTGAAAAAGCAACTCCGAACCCTGGGGATAACGTGCGACAATATGACCCCATCGGATGCCGAGAGGCTCATAGACGGTGTTGTGAAGGCCATATCGTCGTGGGTCGGCGCTGAGGGTTCCCGGCGTTTGCGCATGGCACTGCGCTCCGAACTGCGCAAGTACGCCCCCGAGTACTTCCGGGAGAAGTACGGCGTTTGAAGGCAAATCTTATATTCACTGGAGTTGATATCCAGTTCCATGAACAAGAATATCGTATACGCGGGCTTGGGGATAACGGCCATCGGGCTTGCCCTGCTCTTCCTATTCATTCCGCTGAGTGGCATAAGCGCCGTGGACTTGGGGAAGGACTACGACAAGGGCGATTTCAAATCGTACAGCGACGGTGATAAAGTCACGGTCTACGGGGAGATCACGGACGTTGAAGAGGATGACAACGGCGTATGGCTTGAACTTGATGGACAGGACTTCCCTGTTTTCATAGACGGCGGTAAGGCGAGCGATTACAAGGTGGGCGATGAGGTCATAATCCACGCCACAGTCGTTGAGAAGGCATCCATAAATATCCCCTGGTGGGGCATAGAGGTCAGGATGGAGATACTCAGTGCCACACCCGGAGACGTTCAGTATAAGACCACGCTGGAGGGCATATTCGCCCTGATAGCGGTGGCCGGGTTCATAACGATCCTCGTGGGCGCGGTGAAGAATTAATTTTAAGTACATCCCCCCATCTCCTTTCCCCTGTGTGGATAGGCGTGGATGACACCGATGCCCGCGAGGGCATGTGCACCACATACCTCGCACTGGAAATCATAGAGGAGATGGAGCGACGGGGATACGCTCTGCTCTCCTTTCCCCGTCTGGTCCGTCTCAACCCAAACATACCGTGGAAAACGCGGGGCAACGGGGCAATAGCGCTGAGATTTGGCAGGGGTGTCAAAAAACTACACCGCATAGGTGAGGTCAGGGGCCGCGAGGTGTGGGTCTGGGAGGGGGAGGATGTATCTCCGTCTCCCGGCGCACTCAGGGCTGTGATGGGCATCGTGGAGAGGCGCCGGGTGCGGTCCCGCGACACCTCGCCAGGGGTTGTTGTGGCCGAGTCCATGCCCTCCGCCCTCTACTGGCGGGCAGTGCGCGATGTGGTCTGGATGCGCGATGTGGTCCCCGTCCTTGAGGGCGAGAAGGCCCTGTTTTCAGGCATAAACGGCGGCAGGGGCGTGATAGGGGCGGCCGCCGCAATAGCATGGGACGAGAGATTCGTCACATACGAACTTCTGACATATCTGCCTGAATCCGAGTGGTTCAGAGAGCGCTGGGTTGACGACGCGAGCGTGGCCGAGATGGAGCGCAGAACCCGCCGCACGTTTGACAGTTACGACCCCTATCAGGGCCGGGCAGTGATAAAGCCGTCCGCACGCACACCTGTTCTGTACGGCATAAGAGGAACGTTATGGGAAGAGCTCGTGGACGCTATGGGAATGGTTAGCGCTGACCGATACGAATCCTGGCTTATCTTCGCCACCAATCAGGGGAGCGATGATCACATAGTGGAGACCAGGGTGTGCGATGTCCGTCCGTTCACCTCCTGCGCCCTCTATGGAAGGGTCGTGAAGAACCCCGTGAGGATACGCGGTGGACACGTTATATTCAGCATAGACGACGGCACCGGTGAGATCTCCTGCGCCGCGTATAGGCCCACGGGACCCTTCAGGGACGTGGTTCAATCACTGCGCGCAGGCGATGAGGTTGTGGTTTACGGAGGCGTCAGGGACCGGCCCTTGACGCTGAATCTGGAAAAGATACGTGTGGTGTCCCTGATTAAATTGCGGGTGAAGGTCGCAAATCCGCGGTGCCCATGCTGCGGTAAGAGCATGGAAAGCATAGGCAGGAACAGCGGATACAGATGCAGGAAATGTGGGACGCGCTCCGAGGATGCGGTTTACAGAGAGGTTAAACGCGATATAGCACCCGGTTGGTACGAGGTTCCTCCGTCGGCCAGGCGCCATCTGGCCATGCCGCTCGCCCTGTTGTCAGATCAGAAGTTGCGCGGTGTAGAGGACGAGAAACGGCATAAATAATGTGAGGAAGTCATCGTCCACGCGTTTCCACCGCGGCCCCTCAGAGGCGACAAAGGCCGCTGAGGTCACCCCGGCAATGAGCACACCTGCATATCCGTCAGAGACGAACAGAAAAACACCGTAGATCGCCGTGGACAGGGCAAACCCTGTGAGCGTGGGATTTTTACCGGCCCCTCTCAAAATGCCCATGATTGGGTCAACGATGGCCATGGTCAGTATGACGGGCGCCCCGTAGATCGGGGGCAACCAGAGAAGAACGGGCAGCACCCCCCACATGGCCCAGCAGTATGCGGCTATTCTGCGCACCTCGTAATCCCTCATGAGTATGAGCCGTACTCCCAGAAAGGCCCTTCCAACCTCCACGACGGTTATTGATGCCGACAGCACCACGAGGAGATGCCATTTCCACCATCCGTAAATCACCGGTGGAAGGGCATAATACGCGAGGAAACACGTTGCGGTGAAGGCATGCACTGCTCTTCTCAGCGTTTCATCTCTCACGTGGTCCCAATCCCCATCCACCCGTAAATATTTATCTCTCCTTGCGATATGGGTAAGGGTGGAACCCTACGCATCCTTCCTCCTGACGCTGGGTATCGCTCTGATACTGGCGAAGATGGCCGGCGGAGCGATAGAGCGCTTTGGCGTGCCCGGCGTGCTGGGGGAGATAGCGGTGGGCATATTTCTGGGCAACCTCATACTTCTGGACCCCGCTGTGGGCACAGTCATAAACTTCAGCGATGAGGCGTTTGATTTTCTGTCCCACCTCGGCATAATATTTCTCCTCTTCATCGCCGGGCTGGAGACCGACATAAGGTCTCTGCGGAAAACGGGGAAGGCCGCAACGCTTTCAACGCTTGGCGGTGTGTTCGTCCCGCTGATTCTCGGATATATAATAGTTAAGTCCATGTTTGGATACGCCGATAGAGAGGCCTTCGCCGTTGGAGTCCTGTTAACGGCCACCAGCATAGGAATCACAGTGCGCGTGATGATGGATCTCGGTGTCCTGAGGAGCAGGGTGGGTTCGGCATCTCTATCTGCCAGTGTGATGGACGACTTCATAGGGATAGCCCTCATAGTACTGGCCACTGGTCAGGGAACGCTCTTGGAAATCCTCGCTAGCATAGGCATTTTCATAGCGGTTACGCTGGTGCTGGGCTGGTTTTACATAGAAAAGGTGTTATCCACGCTTAACCACTTTTTCAGAACGCCCAAGGGTGCTTTGGCCTACTCATTGGGAGTCATGCTGCTGTTCTCGGCGCTCGCAGAACACGCATTTCAGGCGGCGATAGAGGGCTCTTTCATAGCGGGTCTAATAATACACAGGACCGTTGAGTACAACGCCATAATTGAGGATGTGAAGGGCATTTCTTACGGGTTTCTGGTGCCTCTGTTCTTCGTCTACATAGGGTCCATACTTGATCTGACAGTGTTCACACGCACCGAGGTGCTCCTGCTCGCGCTGGTCATCACTGTCGTGGCCATATTCGGAAAACTCGCGGGAAGGGGAATTTTCGCCCGCGTGGGCGGGTTCACATGGAGGGAATCCCTTCAGATGGGCGTGGGCTCCATCCCCCGCATGGAAGTTGCTCTGGTTTCCGTGGCGGTGGCCATAAAATCGAGGGCGATAGCACCCCCACACGTCGCACCTGTGCTGGCGGCCACGATGGTCTTCGTGACAGTTACCACGCTGGTCACGCCTCCACTCCTGAAAATGTCCTTCAGGAGGGAACGCATGGAGGCGGGGGCGGTCACTTAGAGCGCGTTATGTTCACATCCCTGACGAGTACATAGGGGGATTCAAGGGGCAGCGTCTCGTCCCACCACTTGATTTTCCTGACCTCCGAACTGACGGACTCAACGTTTCGGAAGAGGCCGAGCATGGAATCGCTTATCCGGATTCCTTTCCATGCGCCCACGATTTCGCCATCCTCAACGTAGAACATGCCGTCTCTGGGTATGGTTGAGAATATTCCGTTTCTGTAATCTTGGAACCGGGTGTACCATGTGTTGACGATGAACAGTCCTCTCTTCATCTCTCCCAGCAGGTCGTGATAACTATCCCTGCCCGGTTCCACCCTCAACTGCCATGGGGTCGGGCTTATGATGCCTGCGTGACCCGTGAGGTCTGCCTTGAATTTCTTGGCGGTGGAATTGTTGTGCAGATATGTTCTCAGAACGCCCCTCTCTATCACGGTGACCCTCTTGGTGGCTGTTCCCTCCTCATCCGCCACCCGATGTCCGCTGCCGGGCATGAGGGAGTCGTCGTGCACTGTCAGCATTTCAGATGCGACCTCCTTCCCTATCATATCGGTGAACATGCTCATCCCGCTGTCCACGTAAAGGGCAGAGAGAAAATGGGCCGAGTGAGATATGAGCGATGCGAAGCAGAGGGGGTGCATGAGTATGTCGTATTTCCCCTCTTCTCCCTCGGTAACCCTGGTTGCCATGGTGGCGTAGGAGGCCGCCTCTTCGCCTATGTTCCCCGGTGGAAATCTCGCGTAGTCATCTCTGGTGCCGTACATGGCGGCGGCGGTTCCATAGTAGCCTTCTTCGTTCTTGGCGCGGAGCGTCAATTCTATACTCGCCATTTCGTCGCGAACTGAGTTGTAGGGGGTCACCGTCTCTCTGATAATTTTGTTGTGATACACGACCCCTGAGGACGACGACACCCCTTTTCTTCGTGCTCCCTCTATTGCCTCTCTGGCGACATCCACCACTTCCTCAAAGTCCCTTATGAAGGGGTCAACCGACGGGCTGCTGTAGGTCTGTTTTTTGTCGTTGAGTCCAGCGAATTCGGGATTCTCGGGAATGGTTCGGAGTATTCCGAGCGCCTCATCTATCTGCTCATCCACGGGGCGCAGGGGCGTCACGGTGATGCCCAGAACCCTTTTTCCTTTTATGAGGTACACCGTTGCGTTTTCAGATACCCAGTTATTTATTATATCCACCCTGCTGTTTGAGTACCTGACCTGAACCCTTTCCCTCTGGTTTAGTATTACTGAGACCTCGTCCACACCTTTTTTCATTGCCATCTCCATTATCTCATACGCATCCATTCCGAATCACCCCACGTAAACGTTTCTGAGCCGCACATACGGTCCGCCCATCCACACGGGCACACCCTGCATGGGATCGCTCTTACCGCACGTTCCCGCGAACATCTCCACCTCTTTACCGCGCGCATCCACGGCCCTGTGGAAGCCCGGCGTTGTTATCTCCAGCACGGGCCTTTTCACGGGCTCTTTTACCTCACCGTTCTCTATCAGATACGCCTCTCTTCCCACGTACTTCTGGTTGTACCTGACGTCGTCTATGTTCCACTCCGTGAAGCTCTTCATGAGTATTCCGTATTTAACGTCCTCAACGAGTTCTTCCAGCGTGTAATCGCCGGGCTCAAAAAACGTGGTGCTCATCCTGACTATGGGCTCAAGGTCCCACGCACTAGACCTGGCAGACGCGTTACTGTTGAGGCCCAGTTTCCCGGCGGCCTCCCTGTTGAGCAGGAACTCGTTTATGACACCTTCCTTGTACAGGTAGCGCCTTCTCGCAGGTACGCCCTCCTCATCGTATTTGTAATATCCAAAGCTGCCCTCCACGGTGGGGTCGTCAACTATCGTCACCTCCTCGCTGCCAATTCTCTCGCCCACCATATCGGGTTTCACAAAGCTCTCCCCTGCCTGTGCGCTCTCCCGTCCGAGTATGCGGTCCCCCTCCATGGGGTGTCCGCAGGATTCATGTGCGACTATACCCGCCACCTCGGGACCCACTACGAGGTCCATCTTTCCCGTGGGCCCTTTACCGGCACGGGCCACTCTTACAAGCGCCTCCATCTCCGCCGGTAGCCGTTCATCCAGATTGAAAATCTCCAGCGCCTCGTAACCTCCGGCGCGCCCGAATTGCTGGTATCCCTGCTCAAACTGGCCGTCCACCATCACGCCTGCGAAGTACATGGCTCCCACCCTCGGAAGTCTGCTCTCTATTCTGGCACCCTCTGAATTCAGGTAAATTCGCTCCTCAACGTGGTCATGGAGCTCCAGTATCCTCATAGCGGCACCTCTCTCCACCATGCCTTCATCCCATCTTTTGAGAATCTCGTACATATCCTCCGGCGAGACGTCGGCGATCTTCCTTTTCTCAGAAACTTCCCAACGGTCTGTATAGGCCTCCTCTTTTGAAAGGACGACGTTTGAATCTACCGCACGGGAGGCCTTCAAAGCCCTTCTGGCGGCGTCCATGAGCCCATCCCTGTCAAGCCGATTCGTGGCGGCGAAACCAAATGTACCGTTTAAAACGCGTATGGCCACGCCTCCCACGCAGTCATAACCCAGCCCCAGAAAGGAGCCGTTTTTCATGCTGGCGCTTCTGTACTTTCTCCTCACATACCTTATCTCCGCATATCTGCATTCTCGGGATATCTCATCCAAAACACTCCGAAGCAGGTCTTCCATGGTGCTCACCTCACTTTATTGTTTTTGACATTTCCATCAATTTTTTCTTCTCCCTCATAACCATCCTCTCAAGGTTATCCATTGCCTCACGCACGGCCCTGAACAGGTTCCAGTCCACGCCCTTGGCGTAGAAGGTCCGGCGGTCTGTGCCAAGGCGGGCGCGAACGCTGTATTTGCTCTCCCTGCCACCAACTTCATGCCTTTCCACGTGGAAGGTGAGGATCTGGGGTTTGAATCTCTCCGTTTTGTAGAGTTTGTGGAGGAACGGCTCCACAAGGGAGTATATGTAATCGTAGGGTTCGGGGTCCTCTATGTCGAGACCCGTTATCTGCACAAACACGCCTTCGCGAGGAATGGTGGAGTAAAGCGTTTCTATGAGGTCTTTGTCCGTTATGACACCCACAGGCTTCATCTCCTCGTCCACCACGGTGACGAGGTACGCGTCCATGTCCTCCATGACCTCCAGTGCATCTTTCACCTTGGAACCGGCCCGGACGTAGGCGGGTGCCATCATAACGCTGCTCACGGGGATGACCATTCTCTCCTTTTCGCCAACCACTTCCCCATAGCTCTCCCTCTCCTTCTCCCTCCAGTAGGACCTTGCGATGTCTCTCAACAGCACCATCCCTCTCAGATGTCCATGTTCGTCAACAACGGGGAGGCAGACCTCCCCAAGTCCCCTCATCCGCTCAACGGCCACATCCACAGATTCGTCCTCCCTCACGACGACCGGGTCGCCGCTCATGACGTCGTCCACGGGGGTGTTCGCCAGTTCTCTGTGCTTCTTTATAAGGCGAACTATGGCCCTCCGTGTGAGTAGACCTACGACTCTTCCACTGTGTTCAACCACGGGTAAAACGCGGTGTCCCACGTTGAGCATCTTCTCTATGGCCGATGTAAGCGGTTCGTCGGGAAGTATGGTAGGCGGATAAACAAGCAGGTTTTCCACCTTGCTGTAGATGGGTATGTTTCTTCGCCGCACGATCATCCGGTAACTGAATATGCCCTTCAACGCGCCCTTTGCGTCCACAACGGGCATCTCATGTATGCCCGTTTCCTTCATCTTGCCTATGACCGAAGATAGTGGCTCCTTTTCGTGCACGCACACGACGTTTCTCTCCATAACCTCTGAAACGGTTATTTTGTCCAGTTCCATTCCTCACACCTCCAAAACCCGTGTGTCCTCACAGGCAGCGGTCTCTGACATGCGTCTCCTTAATCCCCATGCCAGCACGGCTTATCAACTTTACCCATCCGGTCCATGTGACACCATTTAATTTAAAACAGGGAGAATGATGCACAAAAGCGGTTAATTTTAGGTTCAGCGCCAAAATCTTTAAATAGAGAAATTCGTATAACAGCCACCGTAATGGGGCTTCCCCTATACTCCAGTAGGTGGAAGCACCCTGACAAAGGAGGATGCGCTATGAACGGAAAAAGTAGGAGAGTGTTGTGGGCAACACTGATAGTGATGTTAGTGCTGTTCAGCGGATTTGCAGTGTTCGCAGGGACCGCCAGTGCTCAGACAGCGACGAGGGACATAGAGGCGGATACACTGTACATAGCCATGCAGAACGACATGCCCAACTTGAACTACTTCGACCCGGCGACCAACACGGTGTGGAAGTCGTACGTGGTTGGGTGGATGTACGACACGATGGGTGGCTACACGCCTGACTTCACAATATATCAGAGCATGGCGGAGAGCTGGGAGGCCGATGCCTCTGGTCTCAACGTGACCGTCTATCTCAGGCAGGGAATAACCTTCCACGACGGCCAGCCGGTGACTGCAACGGATGTGGTCTTCACCTACCAGGTGCTCTACTGGAACCAGCTCTTCAAGAGCAATCTGGAGGCCCTCTACTGGGACACCCCTGACTGGTCCAGGTGGGACGGGAACGGCGTCTCACACATAGGCGTTGAGGCCGTGGATGATTACACGGTGGTGTTCCACCTTTCCAGGCCGGACCCGCTGTTCTATTACGTGACCATCAATATGCCCATTATACCGGAGCACATCTGGAGCAATCATCTGGTCACGCCGTCCGGGGCCCCCGGTGACAGCGATGATATGACCATTGATACCACCTGGAGCGATGAGACCAACTATCAGACCACTATAGGCAGCGGTCCGTGGAAGTTCGTCAAATGGGTGAGGAACCAGTACGCCATAATTGAACCCTATGATGGTTACTATGGAAAGAACCTGACCATCTCCTGGCAGGGCAAGGAATGGCCTATGTTCCCCCAGAACGTAAAGAGGATAGTATTCAAGATATACAGCAACCTTGACACCGCTACCCTGGCCCTGAAGTCCGGTGAGGTCCATTACATCGCCTGGTCCATAACGCCTTCGTACTACAACACGCTGAAGACGGACCCCAACATCGGCTTCGAGTTCTCCGACGACCAGGGCTTCTTCTATCTGGCGTTCAACATGAGGAAGGCCCCTATGAATGACCTCGATTTCAGGGTGGCTGTCTCGCACTGTATTGACAAGGATTTCATCGTCAGCACTCTTATGGGCGGATACGGTTCCAAGGGTACCGTTCCGATATCCATAACCAACCCCAGGTATGTGAACACCAGCGCCATCCCACCGGAGTTTGATCTGGACAAGGCCAAGCAGGTTCTGGACAGCGCCGGTTACACGGACCAGGACGGCGATGGCTGGAGGGATGCCCCTGATGGCTCGCCCATCAAGCTGAGCATACTCACACCTCCCAAGGACTACGACCCCATCAGAGCAGACGCTGGTGTTATGATATCCAGCAACCTGAAGAGCATAGGTCTCAACATTGACTCCATCCCGACAAGCTTTGACACCATAGTGAGCAAAGTCTTCGTTCAGGTCGACTACGAGATGTATATCCTAGGTTGGGCAGTCGGCTCGTTCCCTGAGACCTATCTGTACGACTTCTTCCACAGCAGCCAGGCCGCCCCCGCGGGTTACAACGCACCCGGATACAGCAATCCCAAGGTGGATGAACTTCTCGAACAGATAGCCGTGGAGATGGACGATGAGAAGAGAATACAGATGATCAAGGACGTTGAGGGCATACTGGTACGCGACCTCCCGTACAACGTGCTCTTCTACAGGAAGAACATAGAGGCCTTCTATCAGGCCAAGTGGGTCGGCTGGATATCCGCGTACGGTAGCATATTCAACGGGTTCTCTCTGAACTCTCTGAGGCATCCCGGTGCAGTTACTCCTGGTGGCGGTGGCGGGACGACTTCCAACGTGGGTGCCACCGGAGGTACCATACAGGTGATAGATAACACGACGTACTACGTCTATCCCGATGGCAACATGACCCCTGTGGACTACGTGAACTACGATGGACTGGTGCTGGGCATATATGGACCTGACCATGTGCTCTCCGGCGAGAACGCCAGGTTCATAATAACTGCAACGGACGACTACGGCAAGCCGTATGCCAGCCTTGATCTCAATGTGAGTGTGCAGGTCGGCAACGATGTGACGTACTACAGCATAACCACAGGCGATGATGGAATGGCCTATCTGGATATAACCGTGCCCTATGCCAGATACGACAAGGTGACCATCACGGTCTCCGGCACAGTCCAGGTGGCCAAGCCCGATGCTTCTCAGCCCGGTTACTACATACTGATAAACTACACGGCCACAAAGGGTGAGGATGTGCCCATAACATTCGTCAAGAGGGTCATCAAGATGAAGGCATGGGCGGACGATGCTATACTCAACCCTGCGGGCCAGACAACGGTGCATGTGCAGGTCACTGATCAGGACGGTGCGCCTGTGAGCGGCGTCGGTGTGGGCGTATACACCGAGACGCTTTACGGCTCGGTGGATAGTGCTTACAAGGTCACCGATGCCAGCGGTATGGTGACTTTCACGTACACCGCGCCCACTGCGGATCTCATAACCAACAGGCACCTTGCGGAGCAGTTCAAGCTGTATCTCAACGAGACGGGCATCGTCAACAAGACGGTGGCCACAGAGACACACAAGATGACGCTCATCATAGGCGTGGTCAACGAGAATCCCAGTGAATGGTACCAGGTTGACATAATAAGCGTGGATAACTGGGTCATCGCCGCTGGCGACACGGCCAACATAGTTGTCAGGGTAACAGACATAAATGGGAACCCCGTGGCGGATGAACCGGTAAACGTGATGGTGGGTCACTCTGAGCTCACAGACTCTGCCAACTGGGTCGCCACGTTCTTTGAGGACACCACAAACGTCAGCTGGCCGACGTCTGTGACGACAGGTGCAGATGGAACGGCTACAATTACATTGCAGGCTAACACAAATGCAAACATAGCGGAGATAGTGGAAGTCTCGCTAAGCAGATCCTATTCAACAAAAGATTCTGTTAGCATATATGTGGGCAACACAACCGGTGTAGCCTCTCTCGGCAGCTATGTGGGCATGTATGCAGTAAATGTGTCATACAGCGTGGATCCGATGTCTTCCACATACAACCAGCTAGTCAATATAACTATAGAGGTCTATGATAATGGTATACCTGCACCTAATGTCCAGGGATGGGTTTGGGTACGCTTCACGGACTTTGGACTGCCATTCAGCGAAGACGACATGGATCTGTACTTCTGGTGGTCTGGTGGGTTCATGTATTTCGTGACCGATGGTAATGGTCGTGCGCAGGTCTCGGCTACAACAGTTCCTCTGATATCCGACGTAGCGGCTACATGCGCTGTCTGGGTAGATACCTTTGGCTGGGGCTTCCCCGACTCCATCTGGGAGGGCCTGGTCTTCGGCTCTGAGTATCCAGTCGGTGCAGGTGCAGTGGATTCCTTCGTCCTGACCCGCGCCAAGTCGCCCATAGTCGTCTCCGAGTACAGCTTTGACGTGGACGCTCTGACCTACAACACGCCTGTGGCCACCATGGAGATGACCGTGGTGGACTCCGATGGACCCGTTGTTGGCGCGAGTGTGGATGTGGACTACTCCATGGGTGCCTTCTCCAGTTCCGAGTCGCTGACGACCAACGATACTGGCGTTGTGACTGTGGACATAACGCCGCCTGCCGCCTCTGGCGATACGGCTGTACCCATCAGCGTGATGCTCTCGTCCTCTGACAGCGCTATGGATCAGGTCTTTGACTACGTACTGCCTTACATAACCGTTACAGACGACGAGCTCAACAAGCTCTACGTGGAGGTCGTCAGCATAAGCAACGGCTACGTTGATGCGAACAGCACCACATCTGTTACGGTGAAGGTGCTTGATTACTACGGCACACCTGTGCCAAACGCCGTCGTCTACATAACCACATCAACAGGCACTATTAATGCGACGACGGATTCCAACGGCGAAGCGACTATAACGGTACGTGCACCTGACGCGCTGTACACCGGTGTGCTCCCAGTTAGCATCGCTGCATACAACGAATCCCGCGAGGGCAGGGCCGATATGATCCTCATCGTGAAGGGCACCAACGGAAGCGTGGTTGACCAGCTCGCAGCGACACTCGCCACGCTGAAGGAGACACAGGACAACTTGGATGAGACCCAGCAGGAGCTCAGCGCCACTCAGACCGAACTGACGATGACCGAGCAGGAGCTGAACGCAACTCAGACACAGCTTGCACAGACCACGCTGGACCTCGCATCGGCAACTCTGATGGGCATGATATACCTCGCACTGATGCTGATCTTCCTGATAACAACGATAGTCTTCGCCGTGCTGTGGCTCAAGAAGAAGCCCGGTGCACCTGAGATGCCTGAGGAAGCAGTCACAGAGGAAGAGATGCCCACCGAGGAAGAGACAGGGTACGAGGAAGAGACCTACGAGGAGACCCCTGAAGAAGAGATGACCGAGATGGAAGAGGAGACCTCCTCAGAAGAGGAGGTCGAGTGAACCTCTCTCCCCCTTTTTCTTTTAAATTTCCACATCTGTTTGTTCTGACCTTTGATGTATAAGGTATTTATATTCCCGTCCCATACCCCTCAGATAGGTGGTGTTCATGAAATGGGTATACTTCTTTGATGAAGGCAGCATGGAGATGAAAGACCTTCTCGGCGGAAAGGGTGCGGGTCTCGCCGAGATGACCCGAATAGGTCTTCCCGTTCCGCCCGGCTTCACGATAACCACGGAGGCGTGCAGGGAGTATCTCAAAAAGGGCGGCGAGTTCCCGGAGGGTCTGTGGGAGCAGGTGCGGGAGGCGATGAGAAATCTGGAGGATATCACGGGGAAGAGCTTTGGCAGCGAGGATAACCCCCTGCTCGTCTCCGTGAGATCTGGGGCTCCCATATCCATGCCGGGGATGATGGACACCATACTCAATCTGGGGCTGAACGACAGCAGTGTTCTTGGCCTTGCGAAACAGACGGATAACCCGCGGTTTGCGTGGGATTCTTACAGGCGTCTCATACAGATGTTCGGGAGCGTGGTGATGGGAATACCGCGCGATGAGTTCGAGGAACAACTGGAAAGGATAAAGGAGTCCTGCGGAGCGAAGACGGATGTGGACCTCACGGTGGATGCGCTGAAGGAGGTCGTTGAGGCCTACAAGGAGGTTTACAGGAGGTATGGAAAGGAGTTCCCGCAGGATCCCTACAGGCAACTGGAATATGCCATCCGGGCGGTGTTTGAGTCCTGGAACAACGAGAGGGCCATAACCTACAGGAAGATCAATAAAATACCCGATGACCTCGGAACCGCGGTGAACATAGTCACCATGGTCTTCGGCAACATGGGCGAGGACAGCGGCACGGGCGTTGCCTTCACCCGCGACCCGCGCAGCGGTGAAAAGCATCTGTACGGCGAGTTTCTACCGAACGCGCAGGGCGAGGATGTGGTCGCTGGCATAAGGACGCCCCACGCGATAAACGAGTACTCCAAGCAGGATGCTAACCGCCATCTCCCGACGCTGGAGGAGCTGATGCCGGATATATACAGCGAACTTCTGGAGATAGCGGAAAAACTGGAGAGGCACTACAGGGATATGCAGGACATTGAGTTCACCATAGAGCGCGGAAAGCTCTACATCCTGCAGACGCGCAGCGGGAAGAGAACCGCGAGGGCAGCCGTGAGAATCGCGGTGGAGATGGTGAACGAGGGGCTCATTACAAAGGAGGAGGCGGTTCTGCGCGTCACCCCCTCGCAGGTGGACACCCTGCTTCATCCGCAGGTGGACCCGTCGGCTCCCAAGCGGGAGATAGCGAAGGGTCTTGCGGCATCGCCTGGCGCCGCCGTGGGTACCGTCGTTTTTGACCCCGACCGGGCAGTTGAACTCGTTGAGAGCGGCAAAAAAGTCGTTCTTGTACGGCCCGAGACCACCCCCGACGACATACACGGAATGCACGCGGCGGAGGGCATACTCACCGCGAGGGGCGGAATGACGAGTCACGCGGCCGTTGTGGCCAGGGCCATGGGGAAGCCCGCCGTCGTGGGCTGCGAGGAGATAAAGGTGTATCCCCGCGAGGGATATTTCGTTGCCAGGGACGGCGCGATGGTGAAGGAAGGCGATGTTATCACCATCGACGGGACAACGGGCTCCGTTTACCTCGGGGAGGTTCCTCTCATAATGCCCTCAATCGGTGGTGAACTGGAAACGCTTCTTAAGTGGGCCGATGAGATACGCACCCTCGGCATACGGGCCAACGCGGACACGCCGGAGCAGGCCTACAGGGCGCGTGAGTTCGGTGCGGAGGGCATAGGGCTCGCGAGGACGGAGCACATGTTCTTCGGGGAAGACCGGCTCCCCATAATGAGGGAGATGATAATGGCCAGAACGCGGGAGGAAAGAATGGCGGCCCTTGAGAAACTCCTCCCGATGCAGCGTTCCGATTTCGTGGAGTTCTTCAGGGCGATGGAAGGGTATCCCGTAATAATCCGTCTGCTGGACCCCCCGCTCCACGAGTTCCTTCCTCCGCGCGAGGAGCTCCTTGAGAAGATCAACGAGCTGAAAATGAAACTGCTGAAGGCGGACAGCTTGAAGGAGATGGACGGCATCATACACGAAATACAGGCCACCGAAGAAGTCCTGCGCGTGGTCACCGCTCTGCAGGAGTTCAACCCGATGCTCGGCTTCAGGGGTTGCCGTCTGGGCCTGATATACCCCGAGATCTACGAGATGCAGGTGAGGGCGATAATACAGGCGGCGATACAGGTGAAGAAAGAGGGTAGGGAGATATACCCCGAGATCATGATACCTCTGGTCGGGCACAGCAACGAACTCCGGACTCTCAGGGAGACCCTTGAGAAGGTCGCGGATGAGGAGCTGAAAAAGGCGGATGTTGAAATTGACTACAAGTTCGGCACGATGATAGAGGTTCCGAGGGCCGCGCTGACCGCGGATGAGATAGCGAGATATGCGGAGTTCTTCTCCTTCGGCACCAACGACCTGACCCAGATGACCTTCGGCTACAGCAGGGACGATGCGCAGGCGAAGTTCCTGGCGAAATATGTGGAGATGAAAGTGCTTCCCGAGGACCCCTTCAGGGTGCTGGACAGAGGGGGCGTGGGACAGCTGATACGCATTGCCGTGGAGAAGGGCAGAAAGACGAAGCCGGATCTGGAGGTGGGCATCTGCGGTGAGCACGGAGGCGAGCCCAGCAGCATAGAGTTCTGCCACATGGTGGGACTTGATTACGTCTCCTGCTCCCCCTACAGGGTGCCCGTGGCGCGGCTGGCGGCCGCCCAGGCCGCCCTCCGCCACCCGCGGAGATGAAATCTCCCTCTAAACAATTTTTAAATACCGTTCATACATACACCTACCTGAACCAGAGGTGTGCGTAGATGCTGATTGACGAGGTCATAATACGGAAGATACTGGATTCACGCGGCAATCCCACGGTGGAGGTCGAGATTTACAACGTGGACGGGGGAGTGGGCCGTGCGGCCGCGCCCAGCGGGGCGTCCACCGGAAAGCACGAGGTTATGGCCTTTCCGGCGGGCGGTGTGGATTCGGCCGTGGAATTCTTCGAGGAAAACGTGGCACCCCAGCTGACAGGACACCTCTCCACGGACCAGAGGGGCATAGACGCTCTGCTGAAAGAGGTGGATGGCACCGAGAACTTCTCCCGGCTGGGTGGCAACGTGGCCGTGGCGACTTCCCTCGCCGTGGCGAAGGCAGCCGCCTCATCGCTTTCCCTTCCCCTCTATATGTACATTGGAGGGACCTTTGCCCGCACCATCCCGAGACCCGAGGGAAACATAATCGGAGGTGGGAAACACGCCGCGGGCGGCACGACCATCCAGGAGTTTCTCTGCGTGGCAGAGGGCGAGACGGTATGGGATAGCATACGCGCAAACGCCATGGTTCACAGAAGGGTGGGTGAGAAGGCCAGTGAGAGGTTCCCCGATATCCCGCTCGGCATGGGAGACGAGCGGGCGTGGAATTTGCCCCTTGAGGACGAGGAAGCTCTTGCGCTCCTGAAGGAGGCGATAGACGAGGTATCCGATGAGCTCGGCGTGAGATTGAGCCCCGCCATTGACTTTGCCGCGTCCAGCTTCCACTCCAACGGTAAGTATGTCTATAGAGACAGGACACTCACACGCGAGGAACAGATGGATTTCGTCGTGGAACTCGTTGAGAAATACGATGTTCTCATCGTGGAGGACCCCCTCCACGAGGAGGACTTTGAGGGCTTCGCCGAACTCGTGGAGAGGATAGGCGACAGGGCCTACATAGTCGGCGACGACCTTTTCGTTACGAATCCATCCAGAATCATGAGGGGCGCTGAAATCGGCGCGGCCAACGCAGTGCTGATAAAGCCCAACCAGGTGGGCACACTGACGGGTACATGGGAAGCGGTGATGGCTGCGAAATCTCACGGCTATGCCACGATAATATCCCACAGGAGCGGTGAGACGGAGGATGAAACCATAGCCCACCTCGGCGTCGCTTTCGGATGCGAGTACATAAAGACGGGCACCGTCGGCGGTGAGAGGTTGGCCAAGCTTAACGAACTCATCAGGATCGAAGAGGAGGTTGGTTGATATGGCGGAACTGCTTATACCGGATGACAGGTACAGGAACTCCGGCGTGCACATAGGGACACAGGTGAAGACAAAGGACATGATGCGGTTCATATACAAGGTAAGGCCGGACGGCCTTTACCTGCTGGACATAAACAAGATAGACGAGCGGCTGAGGATCGCATCCAGATTTCTGGCGAGGTTCGAGCCGGACAAGATACTGGTGGTCTGCCAGAGACAGTACGGCCAGAAGCCCGCGAGGATGTTTGCGGAGAATATAGGCGCAGAGGTCATTGCAGGCAGGTTCATACCCGGCACCCTGACGAACCCCCGGCTGCCGACGTACAGGGAGCCGGAGGTTCTGCTGGCCACAGACCCTATGGCGGATGCACAGGCGGTCAGGGAGGCGATGAAATCCGGCATACCCGTGGTGGCACTGTGCGACGCCAACAACCAGACCCGCTACGTGGATCTGGTGATACCCACAAACAACAAGGGGCGCAAGGCCCTGGCGATGATATACTACCTGCTGACCAGGGAGGTGCTCAAGGCCCGGGGCGATATAGCCAGCGATGAGGACTTCACGCTCACGCCAGAGGATTTCGAGGCGCCCCTATGAGACCGCCAGCGGTTGCCGGGCAGTTTTACCCTGCATCCCCTTCCACGCTCCGAAAAACCATAGAGGACCTTTTCCTCCACCCTCTCGGACCCGGGGAGATTCCCTCCCTCTCGCCCGCGAGGAGGGGCGCGCTTGCCGGTGGCGTGGTTCCGCATGCTGGATATCCGTACTCTGGACCCATTGCTGCGCATTTCTATCACCGGCTGGCGGAGGACGGTTTTCCCGAAACGTTCATCATCATAGGGCCGAATCACTGGGGTTATGGTCCCCCCGTGGCCACCACCCTTGAGGATTTCAGGACGCCTCTGGGTGTGGTTGAAATTGACAGGTCCCTCGCGCGCGAGATCATAGGCGATGTGGTGGCCGAGGACTTCAGCGCCCACATGAGGGAGCATTCCATAGAGGTGCAGCTGCCGTTCCTTCAGTTTTTCAGAGAGGATGTCAAATTTGTGCCCATATCCATGTATGCGCAGGACCCCGACATAGCCGCGAGGGTGGGCGAGGTCATTCGCTCCGCCATATCCGGAAGGGATGTGGTGGTGATCGCTTCCTCCGATTTCTCGCACTACGTTCCCAAAAACTGGGCATACAGACACGACCTGAAGGCGATAGAGGCACTGATCGAGCGCGGGGTGGATGCCTTCTACAGATACGTGGTCAGGCACGACGTGACCGCATGCGGCATAGGACCCATCGCCGCCGCATACCACGCGGTGGGCGGCAAAGTGGAGCTGCTGAAATACGCCACCAGCGGGGACGTGTTCCCCATGGATGAGGTGGTGGGCTACGCGTCAATAGCGTTCTGGAGGTGAATTCAATGGCGAAGAAGAAGGATAAAAAGTCCCTTGGTATTGAGAAGAAGAGTGGATGGCTGTTGATGAAGAAGAGGGAGCGGAAGCGCGCCCTCAGGTTTGCGGATGAGTACAGGGTTTTTCTCGAAAAGTGCAAGACGGAGAGGGAAACCGTTGAGTTCATAGTTTCCGAGGCTGAGAAGAACGGTTTCAAACCGCTGGATGAGGTCAAATCGCTCTCCGCGGGGGACCGCATCTACATGGTGGAGAGAAACAAGGCGGTCGTGCTCGCTGTCATAGGCAGGAGGCCCGTCTCCGAGGGCATGAGGTTCGTCGTGTCTCACATAGACACGCCCCGCCTGGACCTCAAGCTGAACCCTCTGACGGAGGATCCCGATGCATCGCTCGCTCTTTTAAAGACGCACTACTACGGCGGTATAAAGAAGTACCAGTGGGCCAGCACACCCCTCGCCCTCCACGGTGTGGTCTATACCCGCGATGGAAGGAGGGTGGATGTGAGGATAGGCGAGAGGTCCGACGACCCCGTTTTCATGGTTCCTGACCTCCTCCCGCATCTGGCAAGGAAGGCCCAGGGCGACAGGAAGATCTTTGAGGGCATAAAGGGAGAGGAGCTCCAGCTGGTGGTGGGGAACATACCTGTTGAGGACGAGGACGTCAAGGCGAAGGTGAAGGAGCAGGTCCTCAGATACCTCAACGAGAAGTACGGCATCACCGAGGAGGATTTCCACAGCGCGGACCTTGAGGCGGTTCCGGCGTATCCGCCCAGGGATGTGGGCCTTGACAGGTCCATGATCGGGGCGTACGGCCACGACGATAGAGTATGCGCATACACATCCCTACGCTCGCTCATGGATGTGGAAGTCCCCGAATACACCGCCGTGGCGGTCTTCTTCGACAGGGAGGAGATAGGCAGCGACGGAAACACCGGTGCAAAGGGTTCCCTGCTTGAATATGCCGTGCTCAACCTTCTGGAGAAGACGGGCGAGGACGGCACGTACGCCAACGTGCTCCGTGCCCTCCGGAGAAGCCGTGCCCTCAGCGCAGATGTGTCCGCGGCCGTGAATCCGCTTTTCAAGGGTGTGCATGACCTGCAGAACGCCCCTGTGCTGGGATATGGCATATCAATCCTGAAATACACCGGTGCAGGTGGTAAATATTCCTCAAATGAGGCACACGCGGAGTTTCTCAGCGAGATAAGGCGTCTTTTCTCGGAACGCGGAATTGCCTATCAGATGGCCATGCTCGGCAAGGTTGACGAGGGCGGAGGAGGAACCATAGCCAAGTTCCTCGCAGAGTACGGAATGGATGTGGTTGACGCTGGCGTGCCGGTTCTGAGCATGCACTCGCCCTTTGAAGTGGTATCAAAGGCAGACGTGTGGTACGCCTACAGGGCCTTCAGGGAGTTCTTCGTCTCCTAAAGCCGCGCGAAGGTTTCCAGGATTTCGCCGCCTCCCTCCCTCACCAGCACCAGATGCTTCACCCTCACACCGTATTTATCAGTGTACACCCCGCCGGTGAGAGACACGAAGGACATCTCCTCCAGAAGGTCCTTTGAACCGGGGGCGAGCGTGGGGGCGAGGAACCCTCCCGCGGGAACACCCGCGGCGTGTGGTATTGCATGTGGTTTCAGCGATTCCCTGAGGACCCGGTCCACTTCCTCACCGCTCACGCCGGGCAACATCCTTCTCAGAGCCGCTGTCAGCGCCTTCCCCACGGTCTCTATGGCCCTTATGACATCCCTCCTTTCCTCCAGCAACAACGTGCGCGCCAGCGGGAGGGAATAGCCCTCAAATATGGGGGCAGCATCCAGAAGAACCACGTCGTCCTCTCGCAGTTTGCGCTCCGATGGGGCTGCGAATATGAGGCGTGTCCTCTCGCCGAAGAGCACCTGCGTTGGATAGAGAAAACCCTCCGCCCCTCTCCGAACGAGGAGCGAGTTCAGGAGGTCTCTGATCCCGGCCTCGCTGACGCCGGGCGATATCCGTTCCACGGTACGCTCCAGTGCGCGGTCAACAGAGGAAATGTGCTCTTTTATTATATCCACTTCCCCAGGAAAGGGCTTCGCGAGGAGCTTCTTTATATACGGGGTGGCGTCCTTCCACTCGGCGGCCGCGCTGGTCAGCCACGCGGGCTCTTCAGGGTGGAGGAGCACGCGCCCGCCGCACGCGGCCAGCGCCTCCCCCACGGGGTCATCGCTCCTGATAACCTCCCACACGTCCTCGGAATCCTCCTCAACCGAATCGGCGAGGGCGGAGGGGACGTAAAGGTTCGCTCTCCCACCGCCCACGATCCCCACGGTGAACGACACGCACCGTGTCAGTTTTGGTCTCAGCGGAGACGTGGGCAGGAAGACGAGCGGTACCTCAAGCATTTCCTTCCAGGCGTTCGCTCTCCTCTTCCTGTAGTTCACCTATGGCCACCTCCACCGCTCTCAGTTCTTTTATAACCTTCGTAAGGTTCGCCGGCGCATCAAGCATCAACATCCTCTCGTCAAAGGCATCTTCGCTCCCCTTCCCCCTCCAGACCCCCAGGAGATGGACGCCGTTGACCTCCACGGCGCCGAAGATGTAGGCGGTCGTGTATATTAGGTCCGTCGCCCTCTCAAAGGATACCACGCGCTCCCTCAGGTCAACGGGCAGCCGGAGGGGTATGGAGGATATGCCCGCGGCGTTCGCGTGGAAGGCCATGTCCCGGTCCGCCGTGAGCAGAATGACCTCCACTCCCCATTTATCGGCCACCTCCCTGTAATCCTCCGCGATGAGGCGGTCCCTCTCCTCCTTGTCCTCCACATCCGTTGTGGTCTCCGTCCTCATGCACCTTGCGTGGTTCATGATGTACCATATCTCCGAGAGGGCTATCTTCGCGCGCCTTGAGGCCTTCACGCTGCCGTTGGAGAACTCCTCAACGATATCTCTCCGCCCGAACTCCCTCACGTACTCCGCGAGATGCCTCGGGCTGTACTTCTCGTGGATCCGCGAGTCAATCTCCTGCACGACTATGTCGCTGACGATGAACGGAAGCGAGGTGAGGTACGGAAAATGCCGGGATATGCCGCGGTAATACGCCACGTTCGTGTCTATGGCGATGAAGGGTGCCTTCGGCCTGAAGAATGGATCCCGCACCTCGTCCATGATCTCGCGGTACTTCTTCAGCACATCCTTCTCGTTTAGGAACCGCGCCACACCGGAGCACACGAAGGCGTCCTGAAGGTCGTAGTGCGTCGGGAGGTCCCTTCTGAGGAAGTGCCCGGCCTCGTGTTTTCTCCGCTGCCTCTCTATCTCTCTATCCCCTGCGATGTCCCTCAGGGTGAAGTTGCCCGGGTCATAGGAGTACAGGTCGCAGTTGTAAAAGGGATATCTCACGCGCACAGGCACATAGCCCTTCATGTAATTCCAGTTCAGGAGCGCCGCCAACTCATCCCTCGTGATTATCAAAGCACCACCTCCAGAGTTCGCTGGAGTGAAAGCGGTTTTTTCAGGAAGAGCACATCCCTGAACTCCCCTCCCTCCAGATGGAGGTAGTAGGCCTTCAGCCCCGTTCCCAGAAGGGAGAGCAGTTCGTACTTGGTCGCACCGGTTATATCCACGATGTCGTCTTCGCCGGAAACGCTCAGAACTTCCTTCCTGATCTCCTCACGCGTGTGCCCCCTCAATTTTTTCCTGAGAACGCTCACATTCCTGCCGTGCCCCTCGCATATCGTCCGCACAGCCCTCTCAACGGGGGCAGCGTCGTCGCCATCCCTGTAGAGTATCAGCACCTCATCCGGATACCTCCCCTTGAAAAACGTGTATGACCAGAAGGAGTTGACGCTGGGGTATACGCCCTTTGAGCAGATGATGACGTACTTCATCGCACCACCCTCGCCTCGTCTATTATGACCTCACCCCTGTCACCGTGCCAGAGCTTTCGCATGCGCACGACTTCCACCCTGGCCCTGAACATTGGGGCGTTGAGGACGAACGTCTCGTACTCTCCCCCCTCGCCCGCCACGTTGATCCCGTACTTCCTTTCCAGGCCCTCCAGATGGCCGAGGATGTCCGCTAGTTTCGCCCCCAGCGCATCCTCTCCCAGCCCGTAGGCGGCCACGGCCACCACCAGGACGTCCATGCCCATCTCCATGACCTCCCTGATGATGGCGTGCTGCGACTTTCGCCACAGAGGGGTGTAGGAAAGCATCCCGAGTTGAGATGCAGCCCTCTCAATCCGCGTCTTCTGGTAGTCCGAGGCCACGGCGCCGCTGATGACCGCTTCCGCTCCCGTGTCCCTGAGTATTTTCAAGAGGTCGTTTACGTCATCTCCCGCCCTCATGATTCTGTGCGGCAGTCCCATGGCCTCCGCCTGAAGGGCGGTCCAGCGGACGTTGGGCACGTGATACATGTAAGATTCCGGGCTGTGCGGCGCCACCGTTATCAGCTCCACGATGTTGAACCCCTGCTGCCAGGCGATGTGCAGGGCAAGGGTTGAGTCCTTACCCCCCGAGTAGAGTGCCACCGCGTCCATGCGTGCTGTGTATCGCCGAGGGTGTAGATAAGGTTTGAGGAGGAAATTTTATTAGAGAATCGTCCCTTTCCCCGATGGGGGCCCGTGGTCTAGTGGTTATGACGGCGCCCTTACAAGGCGCAGGTCCCCGGTTCGAACCCGGGCGGGCCCACCAGCATCTCAAAAAATTAAAATACGACATCTCCATTTCATCCCCTGACCCGGCTTAGCTCAGTCTGGCCAGAGCGGCGGACTGTAGAGGGGGGCGCCCGCAAGGGCTCCGCCGCGGCCATCCGCAGGTCCCCGGTTCGAATCCGGGAGCCGGGACCACTCATATTTTGTTCATCTCCATGAAGGTGGTTATCTCCCTCTCCTTCGGGTAAAGCATGCCTGAAGCCCTTATCGTGCCGGCGCAGAACGCAAAGTGGGCCGCCTCCTGCGGGTCCCTGCCGGCGTGGAGCGCGTGGACAAAGGCGGCGTTCGTCACGTCCCCTGCGCCCGTTGGGATGCGGGGCACAACCCTTGGCACGTGGATATCCGCGTACCCCTCCGTGGAGAAGAGCACTCCACCCTCCTCGCCCTTGTGGAGCAGTATGTACCTCATCCCCCTCCCCAGGTAGGAGAAGAGCTTTTCAAAGGGTTTCCCGTTGAGAAGCCAGTTCATCTCCCACTCGCTGAGGAAGAGGATGTCCACGTGGTGCAGGAGGCGGAACACGAATTCCCTGTCGCCATTTGTCGGTGGATTGCTGATGTCCACGGAGACCTCAATTCCCGTTTCCTTCGCCCTGCGGGCCAGCGCCTCCACGCTCTTCGGGGAGATTTTCCACAGCCCCCCTATGTGAAGGTGCTCAACGCCTTTCAGCGGCGCATTCTCGGGGCGTAGATGGCCAAGACAGCCGTGATAGGTGAGGAACATCTTCTCCTTTCCCTGAATGCCGAGGGTAACGCAGGTCCTCCCACGTCTCTCCCCTGTGAATTTCACGCCGTTCTCGCCCATCCACCGGAGGAGTGCCCCGCCCCTCTCGTCCTCGCCCACGCAGGAGTGGAGTGCGGATTCGTGGCCGAGCACGGCCATCTCCATGGCGAAGTTCAGCGCGTTTCCCCCCGGCACCTCAAGTATGTCTTCAAGCGTAACCACCCTTCCCAGCGCCTCAAGGGGCGGCGTCAGTATGTCGTACACGGCATCGCCAACAGACAGAACTTTCACAGCTCGCTCACCTCCTTTCTGATATTCTCCGCGACCGCGTGTGCCTCTATGCTCTCATAGCACTCAGCGGCCTCCATGTACTTCTCCCTGGCCCGCTCGATCACACCCGCGTCCCTGAGCGACTTCGCCCAGAGATAGAGCGTTTCACACGCGTCCATCCTGAGGCCTCTCTCCACGAACATGTTGTATGAGCTGCGGAACTTCTCCTCGGCCTTATCCACCTCGCCCCTCGCAGCGTATATCATCCCGTAAGCGGCCTCCGTGGCCGCGATCATCCTGTAGTTGTTGAGTTTTCTGAAAATCTCCATAGCCCTGTCCGCGTATTTTTCGGCGTCGCCGGCATCTCCCAGCATCGCATGGCATTCCGCTAAGTTTTCCAGGGCAAAACCCATGGCCCTCTCGTTGCCCGCCCTCTCAGCCATTTCCAGGCTTTTGCGGTAGTACCCAACTGCCCCTATCAAATTCCCGGTCTTCTTCAAGACCTCCCCCATGTTGTTGTAGAGCACGGCCTTCACGTTGTCATCCTTCGCCAGGCGGAGGGCGGCACGGTACATCTCCATGGCGCGGTCCCAGTCGCCCAGATCGGAGTACATGGTGGCCAGGCGGGAGTATATCGCCTCCTGAAGGTCCTCATCCTCCAGTTCATCAACGAGGGTGCCGGCCTCCATGAGATACTCCATTTCCTTCTCCAGGTCTCCCAGATGCCAGTGCATGTTGGCGTAGCTCAGAAGCACGTTTATGCGTTTTTTGACGTCATCGCCGGCGAGGTTCATCATCTCGCGGAGAACTTCCTCCAGTTCATCCCATCTGGCCTCCGAGGAGAGCCACTCCGCAATCTTTCTGAGAATTCTGAACCTCTCCTCCACCGGTCGCCCCTTTAGGGCATACCTCAGCATCCCGTAAGCCCTTTCCCTCTCGCCCGAGGTGTACAGGTCCTCTGCCTCCCTGAGGATATCCTCAACGTCTCCCGACATCGGGGAATAATGCGCGGGAAAGATAAAAAGTTTTTTCGGCGTTTTTACAGTATCATTTCCATTTTCCGGCGAAAACCTCCACGAGTTCCCATAGAGACCGGACTGCGATATCTGCTCCCCCCACCTCGCCATCTCTGAGAACCTGGACAGTGAGACACCCCGCACCCTTCCCCGCGCGCACGTCCGAGGGTGAATCGCCAACGAAAACGCAGCGCTCACACCCCAGCAGCCGCTTTACCACGAGTATCAGCCCCGGCCTCGGCTTCGCCTCGTGGATGTATTTATAGCCCCCGTAGTCCTTTCCGACCACGGCGTCAAAGACGTCCCTGAGTCCCGTGGCCTCCAGCGCGAACTCCGCACAGCGGGTTGAGGAGTTGCTCACGGCCGCCTTCCTGCCCGGCAGGCGCCTCACGGCCTCCGCGTCGGGACATGCCCTCAGCCGCCCCTGGCTCAGCATCCACCTGCGGTATTCCAGATTCCGCTCGTCCACGGCCTTCCAGAACTCCACAACGGACACTCCATACCTCTCCACGTGGTCCCTCGCCAGGTCACCCTTCACGATTCCCCTCCACTCGTCCAGCGTCATCTCAAACCCGAGTTGCTCCGCCACCGGGACAACTATGAACCTGTACCACTCCTCAAAATCAAAATCCACGTACTCCACGAGGGTGTCATCCACGTCAAAAATAAAGCAGGGCATGGGAGCCCCTTCAGATGATGCCCAGCTTTCTCCCCGCCCGCTCGAACGCGTCTATGGCGTATTTGAGATCCTCCTTCGTGTGCACCGCGGACGGCATGAGGCGTATCCTGGCGGTGCCCAGCGGAACAGTCGGGTACACTATGGGCGAGGCGAAGACGCGCTCCTCGCTGTAGAGCAGTTTGCTCAGTTCAACTGTCTTCTTCTCGTCGCCTATCATCACGGGCGTTATGGGCGTCTTGCTCTGCCCGGTGTCGTACCCTATGTCCTGGAGACCCTTCTTCAGGAAGGCGGCGTTGTCCCACAGTTTCTTCACTAGCGAGTCGTCCCTCTCCAGGATCTCTATGGCCTTTATCGCGGCCGCGGTGTCGCCGGGGTTAAGCGCGCTGCTGAACAGGAACGGCCTGCACCTCTGCTTGAGCAGGTCTATCAGCTCCTCTATTCCCGAGACGAACCCGCCCATCACGCCTATGGCCTTGGAGAGCGTGCCCATCTCCACGTCCACCTTGCCGTGGAGGTGGAAGTGGTCCACTATCCCGCGTCCGTGGGAGCCGAGCACGCCCTCGCCGTGCGCGTCGTCCACGTAGACCATGGCATCGTACTTCTCACCCAGTTCGGCTATCTCGGGAAGCGGCGCGATATCGCCGTCCATGGAGAAGACGCCGTCCGTGATGATGAGCGCCTTCTTGCCGTCCTTCCTGTGCTCCTTCAGCTGCTTCTCCAGGTCCTCCATGTCTATGTGCCTGTAGATCACCTTCTTCGCTTTGCTGAGCCGCACGCCGTCTATGATGCTCGCGTGGTTGAGTTCCTCGCTGAAGACAACGTCCTCCTTGCCCACGAGCACGGGTATGGTGCCGAGGTTGGCCAGCAGGCCGCCCTGCAGGACGAGCGACGCCTCCATGCCCTTGAACTCCGCGAGTTTCTCCTCCAGTTTGATGTGCAGTTCGTTCGTCCCGGCGATGCTCCTCACCGCTCCAGCGCCCACGCCGAACTCCTCTATGGCCTCTATGGCGGCCTTTCTCACCTCGGGGTGATTCGCGAGCCCGAGGTAGTTGTTGGAGCACATGTTCAGCATCTCCACGCCGTCTATCTTAACCCAGGCACCCTGCGCGCTCTGCAGCACCCTTATGGGTATGTATCTGCCCGCCCTCTTCAGTTCCTCTATCTCCTCTCTAACCCAGTCCATCTTTCCCATTTCTCAACACCTCCTAATCTCACGGCGGTATGAGGACAACCTTACCGCACTCCTTCCTGTCCATGAGCTCCATGCCCTTTTCAAACTCCTCCAGCCCGAACTTATGCGTGATGAGGTCGTCAACCTTCAGCCGGCCGGAGGAGAGGAGACGCGACACCGTGTACCACGTCTCGTACATCTTCCTGCCCGTTATGCCGTAAACCCTCACCGACTTGAACACTATGTCGTTCGTCACGTCCAGCGGGACATCGTGGGAGTACAGCCCCAGTATGGACACGCGCCCCGCCGTGGTGACCATCTTCAGCCCCTGCCGGAGCGCGACGGGCGCGCCGCTCATCTCCAGAACGACGTCCACGCCCTCGCCGTCGGTGAGCTCCATGACGCGCTCCACGGGGTCCTCCTCCGCGACGTTTATCACGACGTCCGCCCCCGCTTTCTTCGCGAGGTTCAGCCGGTAGGGGCTCAGGTCCGTGGAGATTATGAGCGCGGCCCCGCATGCCCTCGCCACGGCGGTCGCCAGCAGTCCAACGGGTCCCGAGCCGAGCACCGCCACGGTCTTCCCCGCGACCTCCTCCACGAGAACCGTGAAGGCGGCGTTCCCGAGCGGCTCCTGTATGGAAGCCACCTCCGGCGGGATGTTTTCGGGGTTTTTGAAGGCGTTGGATGCCGGGATGACTATGTACTCCGCGAAGGAGCCGTCGGTATCAACCCCTAAAATCCTCATATTCTGGCACACGTGGGCATTTCCGGTCCTGCACTGGTAGCAGTGCCCGCAGACGATGTGCGTCTCGGCGGATACGTAATCCCCCACCCTGATGTGCTCCACCTCGTCGCCCACCTCAACGACCTCGCCGGAGAACTCGTGGCCCATTATGTGGGGTGGCTTTATCCTGCTCGCGGCCCAGTCGTTCCACTCCCATATGTGGTGGTCCGTCCCGCAGATGGAGGTTGCCTTGACCCTGACCAGAACCTCCCGGCGTCCCGGCCTTGGAACGGGGACCTCCATCAGCTCCGCGCCCCTCCCCTCACGCGTCTTGACCACGGCCAGCATGGTGTCTCTCATCGCCAGAGGTATGTAATTCGGGAATAATAAAGGTTATTGGGGTGGCTGGGTGGGATGGCGGCATTGTCTTTTCCCGCGCTTTTACTCCACCTCAACCGAACGCTCCATACCTTCCTTAAACCAGATATCCAGATCTCTGGCAATTCCGCGCGGATGCACCTCATCATACTGTATGGCCCGGTAGTGAACCAGAAACGGGCGCAAATCACCCCTGCAGGTCCTCTGCCCGCAGGGCCCATTCCGCTTTTTCACCTCTCCTCTCCCTTCCATTCTGGTCCTCTATGAAATCCGCGACGATTTTCATGAATCTCTCCACCTTCTTATAGTTCCCGGCCGTGAAGAATCTGTAGAGCCACCATGCCTTCATGGGCACCCTCCTCCCATCTTTCAGTATCAGTTCATAGTAAACCGGTGCATTTTCTAGGTTCACCTCTTTTATCTCCCGATACGGGATGAAGTATTCCCTCGCGAACACCCTGGACCACGGCTTGGCCGGTGGGGAGATCCCCCTCTCGTAGATCGCGAATAGATTTATTCTGGCCCCTATGCCGATGATAATGTACAGCAACACTCCGACTGAGAATATGTAGAGCAGGACCACGCGGATGTCCTCGGCCATTACAATAGGGGGTACATCAGGATTAAAATTCCCAAATAATATAATGAAAATAAGAATCCACCCCGTCCAGAGATAAGTATCCCTTTTGAACTTTCTGCACTCCTCGGCGTTTCCGGACAGGAGCACCCTTCCCCTGTTCATCTTAATCGCCCCATGGTGAGACCCACCGAACCACATCGCACCGCTGTATATTTTATTTACTGTGATAAAGATTTTTGTCACCCGCTCATTTTAATACCCACTACGCCATACCTCAGGTATGATACGCCGTCTTGAATGCGGCTCCGCCATCAGGGGCGAACTCCCGGCAGGGTGCCGTCTCTGCGCCCTCGGCGCGAAGATGGTGCTCCTCGTCACCGGACTCTGCGACGCGGGGTGCTTTTACTGTCCGCTCAGCGAGGAGAAGAGGGGCAGAGACGTGATATATGCGAACGAGCGCCCCGTGGAAGACGATGAGGATATCCTGAAAGAGGCGCGCAGCATAAACGCGCTCGGGACGGGCATAACGGGCGGAGATCCCTTAAAGCGCGTGGACAGGACGCTTCACTACATCCGCCTTCTCAAGGAGGAGTTCGGGGAGAGGCACCACATACACCTCTACACCGCCTCGGGTAAAAGGGAGGACTACGAGGCGCTGGCATCTGCCGGGTTGGATGAACTCCGGATACATCCACCGCCCGGCACCTGGGGGCGAATTGAGGATACCCTCTACTGGCGGAGGGTAGAGCGGGCGGTTGAGACGGGGATGGCGGTCGGTGTGGAGATACCCGCCGTTCCCGGAATGGAGGACGACATCGTCCACCTGATACGCACCGTTTCGGAGTTCGGTGTATCCTTCGTCAACCTGAATGAACTGGAGTTCTCGGAGACGAACGCGGAGGAACTCCTCCGCCGCGGATACCGCGTGGTGGACGACGTGTCCTCCGGCGTGGCCGGAAGCGAGGAGACCGCTCTGGAGGTGCTCAGGCGCGTGGATGTGGATATAACGGTTCACTACTGCTCCTCCTCGTTCAAGGACGGCGTGCAATTAAGAAACCGGCTGCTGAGGAAGGCGGCGAACGTGGCGAGGGACTACGAGGAGATGACGGAGGACGGCACACTGATACTCGGCGTCGTGGAAACGGAGGACCTGGAGGGGGCGTGGAACCTTCTGGTGGAGAGGTTCGGCGTGCCGCCGGACCTGATGGAGATGGACCGGAGACGCAACCGCATAAACATAGCCCCGTGGATACTGGAGGAGATAGCGGAGGAACTGCCCTACGAGGCCTACGAGGTTGAGGAGTACCCCACGTGGGACCGCCTTGAGGTGGAGAGGGTCAGGTTGAACCCCCGTCGTCCCGGAGAAGGGGGACGATGAGGCGCAGGTCCTTATCATCTATCACATGGTCGGCCATCTCTTCCAGTTCCACGCTGCACGGGTTGAAGGCGATGCGAAGGTCGGCGTGCTGAAAGAGACCCATGTCCACGTCGGAGTCACCCACCGCCACAATTTTCTCGGGTTTGTATCTCCGGATGACATCGCGCATCACATCGCTTTTCATGGGCACGGGAACCCTCACCCTCGGTATCACCTCGCCGCCTCGTATCTCAAACCCGTTGGCATGGTACTCTGCAAATCCGTATCTATCCGCCAGAATCTCCGCCAGCATGTCTATTCCGCCGGAGATGATCACGAGCGTGTACCCCATCTCCCTCAGCGCGGAAGCCATCTCCTCTATGCCCCGCATGTGGGGCACCGTGGAGAGTATCTCCCGCACGCGCTCAACGGTGAGGTCGGGGTGGCGTTTCAGCCACGCCCCCACGTCCCTGCGGATGAACTCCTCGTAGGTGATTTCACATAGGAAAAACAGGCGACGGGCATCCTCCGCGCTCGTCCCCAGCGCCCGGTGAACGTAATCCCAGCTGCTCCAGGTGTCCACGAGCACGCCATCCATGTCAAAGACGGCCAGACGCACAGGCGGTGAAGGGGAAGATAATATATAAAATGGTGCCCCTACACCCCTCCGTGATAATCCTCGTCGGCGTGGTCCACGTGATGAACATCGCGGAGGCGATAAAGCACCTCCTGGACAGATACGAGCCGGACGCCGTGGCCCTTGAACTGGACTCCGCGCGGCTCTATGCTCTCCTCCACCCGGAGGCGGTGAGCGACGAGCGCGGGCCGCTCATCGCGCGCCTGCTGGCACGCTTGGAGAGGAACATCGCGGGTAAATACGGCACGACGGTCGGAGGTGAGATGCTGACCGCCTACGAGGAGGCGCTGAGGAGGGGCATACGTGTTCTGCTCGTGGACAGGCCCATAGGGGAAACGCTGCGCCGACTGAGGGCCGTCCCACTTCGGGAAAAACTCAAACTTTACGCGAATCTGATCGCCTATCCTCTGCTGCCCGGGAAGAAGAGGACCGTCGGAAGCATGCTGGGTAGCGTTGACACGGCGCTTGAGGAGTTCCGCAGGGAGTTTCCCGGGTATCATAGGGTTCTAGTTGAGGAGAGGAACGCGTACATCGCCTCGCGAATCGCCGACGGGGAAAAATACGGCACGGTTATGGCTTTCATCGGCGATGCGCACATACCCGGGTTGAAAGGGCTCCTGCCGGGGGCGGAGGTCATCCGGCTGTCAGAGGTTCTCAAACTCCGGAAAGGTTATAACGATATGAGCAAATCGGGGGTATGTAATGAACGCGATTAAAGAACACCTGGGCCCGTGGCTCAAGGACATGGCGGTATCCGTCATCATAGCCCTATCCGTGTTCGGCGTTCTCTTCGCTTATTCAGGTGTCTGGCCCCCCATGGTGGTCGTTGAGAGCGGCAGCATGAGCCATTCGGAGGACTCACAGATAGGGGTCATAGACGCGGGGGACCTCGTGGTCGTCAAGGGCGGTGCAAGAATAACGACCTACGTGGAGGGGAGGGCCACCGGCTATCGCGCCTACGGTGATTACGGGGATGTCATCATATACAGCAACGGTGCGAGGGACGGGGAGTGGATCATACACCGCGCCCTCATATATCTGAAGTACAACGACACGGGGGGTGGCTGGGACGCCCCCTCTCTGAAAAACCTTGAATACGGCACCGCGAAGGACTGGCTCGTCCTCGGTACGTACAACCCTCTCAAACCCTACCTGAACATGCGCGGCACCCTCGTGATATACAGGGTTGGCTACAACGAGAGAACGGTCAAAATAGACCTGGACGCGCTCCAGCCGGTGAGCGGCTACATAACCTTCGGGGACCACAACGTGGCGACGGACCCGGCCCTCTACGACCAGAACACGAACATCTGCCCCCGCCACCCCGTACCCGCGGAGTGGGTCATCGGGAAGGCCGAGGGCGAGGTGCCCTGGCTCGGCGCGCTCAAACTGTATGCCATGGGCAGAGGGAGCGAGGTGCCGGGCAACTCGGGAATCATGGCGTTTCTGATAGTGTTCGCGGTCATAGTGCTTCCGTGGGTCTACGACGAGGTGCGGGAGCGAACGCGTCCTCCCCGAGAGGAGGGCGAGGAGGGAGATGCGGAGGATGAGGAGGAAAGCGACATGAACGCCGAGAGTTCCTCCTCAGAGAGTCCCGTAGCGGAGGAAATCTCCGACATCGAGTGAAATGGCCTCATCCTTATTATCCTCGCGGCCCTTTTCTCACCCACCCCCGGGACCGCTTTCAGTTCGGAGAGGGATGCCGTGTTGGGGTCCACGGGGTACCTCACGGCCGTGACGCTTCTATCCCCATGGGCCACAACCTTCACGTCCATAGGGATGCCAATGGGCACCCTGTAGGGTAGCACCACCGTGAGGGGATACGTCCCCACCTGCCTGCAGTATGTGTATCCGCCAACCTGCACTTCACTCCAGACGTTCCTAAGAACGGTTCCCCACGGGACAACATCTCTGAGCATTTTCCTCTCTATTTCCCTTCGGACCTCATCCCTGAACTTTCGTGCAAGGTGTGTGCTCTTTATTCTGAATTCACCGCGCACGGGCACGACCTTCCTGACATTGATCCTGCGTAGAAGGAGCCCTCTCCGCATAACATCCCTCAAAAACTCCATGTTGATTGTGTAAGTTTCCCTTCTCTCCCCTCTCAGCCCCAGCAGAAAGTTCAGCCCGGGGAGGAGGCGGGGCATCCCGTTCTCTCCCCTCTCGCGCCCCACCTCGTTAACCATCTCTATAGCCCTCATAACCTCCTCGGGCTGTGCGTTGAGGTTGTTCGCCTCTATAACCACAGGGTCGGCCGACTCCATTCCCAGCGCGAGAACGTTCCCGGGAGTGGTGTACTTCACGAGTATATCAAGGATTTCCATCGCTTCCCTCTCATGCTCGGCCATAACGGCCGGGTTGGCGTTGTCCACGTGGAGCACATCAGGCTCTGCCACTTTCCATATCCCCTGAAACAGACGGCGCAGCGCCCCGGGGTTCGGCCTGACCCTCTCCCTCTCGCCCACCCCGTGGGCCATGTAGGAGAATATGCAGCTCTGCCCCCCGATTCTGAAATGCCGTACGCCGTTTTCCCAGAGGGCTTTTATTTCGCCTATGATGTCCTCTGGAGGGCGGAAAACCGGCTTTCCGTACAGCGGTTCGGTGCAGAAGGAGCATCCGCCTGAGATGTATCTGGGGCAGCCTCGGGACGTCTCAATTTCGGCTATGAGCATACCGCCGTGGTCGGGATGTCCCCTGACCATCGGCGCGCCGAGGGTGAGCCATCTGCTCCATTCTTCCCCCGTTCTCCATCGGTCCTCCGGTGTGCCGTTCCCGAGGAGTTCGTAGAGAAACGCCTCCAGATCCCTGGACACCACGTGGTCAAAAATCCGGAGAAGAGAGCTCACATCCTTCCTCCCGGTGATACCGAAGCGGACAAGGGGGCCGCCTATGATCTTCACGCCTTTGAAGGCCGAAGCCACATCCGCTATCTCCCTCACGCTGGCGGGCATTCCCCTCAGGTATCTGCCGGGAACTATCGCGCCGCCGGTCACGACGAGCACATCCCCGCGCGGTCTTGCGCCCTCCCTCCACATGTCCACGGTTATGTACTCGTACGGAATTTCCAGTTCCTCAAGCACGCCTGCGATGAGACGCGGGTAGGGGGATATGTAGGGCGGGACGCCCAGCAGCGCGGGTTCGTCCACGTAGCCGTCAAAGATTGTGACGAACACGAAAAGGGTTACGCGATAAGGGTATTTGGGGCTTGCGCCCAAGCGAAATGAAAAACGAAGGTGATCGGCCGACCACACGCGCTCCTGTGGCATGGACTGGTAGCAGCTTCGGGCGTTAGTAGCCGCGGACTTAACGGCTCGCCCCGAAGGGCTCGCCGCTTACATCCCGGCCCTATCAAACCCGTCTTGTACGGGTGCCCTCAGACGGCGCCTCGTTTCGGGGACCGCTTCGTGCTTAGATGCTTTCAGCACTTATCGGCTACGGCGTGGCTGCCCGGCGATGCCTTGCCAGACAACCGGTAAACTAGAGGCCGCGAGGGCTCGTTCCTCTCGTACTAGAGCCCCCTTCCCCTCAGGCGCCGACGCACCCCCACGGAAAAGCACCCCTACTGTCTCACGACGTAGTGAACCCATCTCACGATCCCTTTTAATGGGCGTACAGCCCCACCCTTGGCGGCTGCTGCACCGCCAGGATAGGAAGAGACGACATCGAAGTAGCAAGCCTCCGGGTCGATATGAACTCTTGCCGGAGACAACTCAGTTATCCCTGGGGTAACTTCTCTCTTATCGCCCGCCCCCACTAATGAGGACAGGGCGGTTCGCTAGGCCGTGGTTTCCCATCACGGTTGCTTATTATGCGCAACCGTGTCAAGCCGGCTTTTGCCCTTGCACTCTACGGGGGATTTCTGACCCCCCTGAGCCGACCTTTGGGGGCCCTTGTTATCTTTTCGAGGGCGTGGCGCCCCACCCAAACTGCCCACCAACCCTTGTCCCCCTTTCGGGGTTAGCGATACCATCAAGGAAGGGCGGTGTCTCATCGGCGCCTCCACGCCCCCCGGAGAGGGCGCTTCGACGGCTCCCGCCTACCCTGCGCATCCTCGACAGTACCGCAGGGGCAGGCTGCAGTAAAGCTCCACAGGGACTTCGCTTTCACGTGGGGGGGACTGGATTGTGCACCAGTACATTGGTTTCGGGGGACCCGACCCGGGGACAGCGGGACGCTCGTTGGGCCTTCATGCAAGCCGCCAATTAAGCGGCGAGGTATTACGCTACCTTAAGAGGGTCATAGTTACCCCCGCCGTTTACCCGCCCTTCACCCGGTTGTACCCGGGCTTCAGGTACGGGCACTGGGCAGGCTTCAGCCGGTGTACTAGCCCTTTCGGGGTTGCACCGACCTATGTTTTTGTTAAACAGTCGGGGTCCCCTAGCCACTGCGACCTACTCCTTCCCGGAGTAGGCACCCCTTCTTCCGAAGGTACGGGGCCAATTTGCCTAATTCCCTCGGGTCGGTTGATCCCACACGCCTTAGGCTGCTCACCCAGGGGCACCTGTGTCGGTTCTTGGTACGGTCGTGAGCGACACCATTTCGCCGGAGACTTTTCACGGGCTCCAGGCATCGGCCGAACCCTATTGGGCCTCGGTGCCTTCGCAAGGTTCTCGCCATTACGGCACTCCCCTCACTTCGGCACCTCAATACCGCGGCAACGGTACTCGGCTTAGCCCGAAGCGTCATCCCCGACGCGAGGCATCGCTCACGGGGCCGGAATATTAACCGGCTTCCCTTTCGAGCGCCTCCAATTAGGGGCGCCCTTAGGACCGCCTAACCCACGGCTGACGAACATTGCCGTGGAACCCTTAGCCCCTGCGGCGGAGCCGATTCTCACGGCTCTTTGCTCCTACTCCCGCCAGGATTTGCGTTGCCGCGCGGTCCATGCCTCCTCTCGGAGACACTTCCGCCCACGCGGCACGCCCCCCTACCGCATCACCTTTCGGTGGCGAGGGGTCTCGGTGGCCGGCTTAGTCCCGTCCATTTTCGGGGCCCATGACCTCGGCGGGTGAGCTGTTACGCACTCTTTAAAGGATGGCTGCTTCTAAGCCAACCTCCCCGCTGTCTTGGGCCATGGACGCCCTTTGCATGACACTTAGCCGGCACTTAGGGACCTTAACCCCCCTCTGGGTTGTTCCCCTCTCGGTCGTCAAGCTTATCCCGACGCCCTAACTCCCCCCTTCTACGGCGCCGACAGGTTCGGAGTTTGAAAGGGAAGCGAGGGCTTTCGCCCCCTGACCCCCCAATCAGTAACTCTACCCCGCCGGCTACCTCCGGGGAGGCCTACCTGCGGGTAGTCTCGGGGGGAACCCGCTATTGCCGGCCTAGATTGGCCTTTCACCCCTAGACCCAGGTCATCCGAGCGAGTTGCACATCAGCACCGGTGCGGTCCTCCACCCGGCTTTCGCCGGGCTTCAACCTACCCAGGCCTAGATCGACCGGCTTCGGGTCTCCCGCCGGCGACTCCGGGCGAGCGCACCCCGCCCCTGACCCCATTGCGGGGCTGCGGGCATGTCGCTTTCGCCGCGGCTCCGGTCTTCCGACCTTAGCCTCGCCGCCGACCGGAACTCCCTGGCCCGTTCTTCAACACGGACAGTGGGACGACGGTCCACCCCAGCTACGGGGCTTCTTCCCTTTCTCGCCCCACCAAGCTGTCGCCGCCTGGTTTCAGGCTCTTTTCACCCCCCTCTCGGGGTACTTTTCAGCTTTCGGTCACCCTACTAGTGCGCTATCGGACTCGGGACGTATTTAGGGTTGGATGTTAGTGCCACCCAATTTCCCGCGCGATATCCGACGCACGGTACTCAGGATACCCCACCTCGTGGCCGCGGGCTTACCCCTACGGGGCTTTCACCCTCTACGGCAGGCCGTTCCAGGCCACTTCGGGTTAACCCGCTAGGCGTTGGGCGGGGTCCTGTAACTCCACATCCCCCGTGACTCTTCGCCACGGGGTTCGGTTTGCCCTGTTCCGCTTTCGGTCGCCCCTACTCACGGAATCCCTATTGGTTTCTCTTCCTCCGGGTACTAAGATGTTTCAGTTCCCCGGGTTCCCGCTCCTTACGGAGCGCCCGCCGAGGCGGACAGGAAGTCCCATTCGGGGATCCCCGGATCTCAGGCTCCTTGCGCCTCCCCGGGGCATATCGCAGCTTGGCACGCCCTTCCTCGGCGCCCGAGCCCAGCCATCCCCCAGACGGCTTAGGTGCTGCCACCAGTCCATTATGCCGGAGCGCGTATGGTCGGCCTTCATCGACCCTGATGCAGGATCTATGGCCCTTCCCCGATGACCTTCCCTCTTGATCACCGGGTGCACAAGCGATGCAATACCCCTTATTACGAGGTCATATATAACCGTAACGCTGAAGGACATGCGTGTAAACTTATATGTCTTTTCATCATCCTTTGTCTGCGGGCTGGGTGGCGGATAAGGGTTATATAATAATACCCTCTTTTCCACCGCATGGACTTCCCGAAGGAGCGCTTCAGCGAATGGTTCGACGAGGTGCTGGAGAAGGCCGGGATACTGGATAAGCGGTACCCCATAAAGGGGATGAACGTATGGCTTCCCTACGGCTGGGGTATAATGAGGAACATTGACAATCTCTTCCGCGAGGTCTTCACCCGCCACGGTCATAAGGAGGTCTATTTCCCCCTGCTCATACCCGAGGACCAGTTCAGGAAGGAGGCGGAGCACATAAAGGGGTTCGGCGGGGAGGTCTACTGGGTCACCCACGGCGGGATGGAAGAGCTGGACGTGAAACTCGTGCTTCGCCCGACGAGCGAGACCGCCATGTACCCCATGTTCGCCCTCTGGATAAGGAGCCACGCGGACCTGCCCTTCAGGATATTCCAGATAGTGGACGTGTTCCGGTACGAGACCAAGATGACACGTCCTCTTCTCCGCGTCAGGCAGATACATTTCTTTGAGGCGCACACAGCCCACGAGGATTACGAGGACGCGGAGAGGCAGATAGAGGAGGACATAGAGATATGGAAGGAGATAGCGAGGAAGCTCGCCCTCCCCTACGTCCTCAACAGGCGCCCCGAGTGGGACAAGTTCGCCGGTGCGGAGTACTCTATTGCGGCTGACACCATGATGCCCAACGGCCGCGCTCTTCAGGTGGCCACCATGCACGAGTACGGGAAGAACTTCTCCGTGCCCTACGAGATAAAGTATCTCAAGGAGGACGGCACGCACGAGCACGTGTGCCAGACGACCTTCGGCATGAGCGAGCGGCTGGTGGGGGCAATAATAGGCGTGCACGGCGATGAGAGAGGTATGAAGCTCCCGCCGGAGATAGCCCCCATACAGGTAGTCGTTGTACCCATACCATCCAAGAAGAAGGAGGAGGTCATGAGGGAGGCGAAGGTCATAGAGGAGGAACTCAGCGCGGCGGGAATAAGGGCGCACGCGGACCTCAGGGATAAATACACGCCGGGATACAAGTTCTACGACTGGGAGTTGAGGGGCGTACCGCTCCGCGTGGAGATAGGCCCAAGAGATATGGAGAAGGGCGGCGTTGTGCTCGTCCGCAGGGACACGGGTGTGAAGGAGTTCGTGGAGCGGGATGTGTACATAGAGAGGATAAGGGCTCTCCTCTCCGAGATACAGGAAGCCATGCTGCGCAGCGCCGAGGAGGAGATGCGTTCAAAGGTACTCGTCACGGATGACATCGCAGCGCTGAGGGAGCACGCGGGCTGGGGTAAGGTTCACTGGTGTGGCAGGCAGGAGTGCGCGGAGAGGATTAAAGAGGAGACTGAGAAGCAAGTTCTGGGGACGCCGATAGGAGAGATGGGAACAAAGGGTCGCTGCATAATCTGCGGAGAAGAAACGGAGATACAGGCCTACGTGGCGAAGACCTACTGAGCCCCTTCCTCCTTTTCCCTTGCGCGGGCCAGAAGAAGGCCCAGAATCCCGAATATCACAAGGGGCGCGGTGAATGAATACAGCCCTATATCCAGAAACGCGTTGTAGAGTATGCCCCATGAGAGGTAGAATACAACGCCCACTGTCAGCAGTATGGCGGACACTACCCTTATCAGCGTGATCTCCGCGGACATCGTGGGGTGATGAGGCAGTCGGTATAAAAAGGTAGCGGCCGCCATTCACCTGCGGCGGAAAAGCGCCTTCACCTCGTTGAGGAACATCCTGTAGTTCAGCCCAAGGTGCAGAATCACCAGACCGCTCATAAGGAACCCCGTTATGGTGTGCAGTTTCCCCGTCCGGGGCACGGCGAAAAGCCAGAGTTCAAAGCCGGTGACAAGGACTATTGCAAAGAGCACCAGGAGCGCGAGTGAGACCACTCCTCTGATCTTAACAACAGCCTTCACATCCATTATAATATCAACCTCCAAAATGAAAGGGGGGAGAGGGTCATTCCAGCATTGGCATCCATATGCCCTTCTCCTTCGCCGTGCGGATGGCTATCTCGTATCCGGCGTCCGCGTGGCGCACCACTCCGAGGCCGGGGTCGTTGTTCAGCACCCTCGCTATCTTGCGCTCCGCGAGGTCCGTTCCATCCGCCACTACCACCATGCCCGCGTGGATGCTATAGCCGATGCCCACGCCGCCACCGTGGTGCACGCTCACCCACGTGGCACCGCTCGCCGCGTTGAGCAGAGCGTTGAGTATGGGCCAGTCCGCGATGGCGTCGCTTCCGTCCTTCATGGCCTCCGTCTCCCTGTACGGGGAGGCAACGCTTCCGGTGTCGTGGTGGTCCCTCCCTATCACTATGGGCGCCTCCACCACTCCCTCCCTCACCAGCTCGTTGAACGCGAGGCCAGCCTTCTGCCTCTCGCCGTAGGCGAGCCAGCAGATCCTGGCCGGGAGGCCCTGCCACTTCACGTGCTCCTCCGCCTTGTCTATCCACTGGATCAGGTGCTTGTTGTCCGGGAAGAGTTTCTTTATGACGCGGTCTGTCTCGTATATGTCCTCCGGGTTCCCGCTGAGGGCGGCCCAGCGGAAGGGCCCGCTGCCCTCGGAGAAGAGCGGGCGTATGTACTCGGGCACGTAGCCGGGTATCTCAAAGGCGTCCTCCACTCCCGCCTCCTTCGCCTGCGCCCTTATGTTGTTGCCGTAGTCGAAGACCTTTGCGCCGTGCCTCTTGAACCATATCATCGCAGGAACGTGCTTCCTCAGTGACTTCTTGACCTCCTCGAGGTACCTCTCCGGGTCGCTCTCCCTCAGCTCGGCGGCTTCCTCCACGCTGTAGCCCGCGGGGATGTACCCGTTGAGGGGATCATGCGCGGCGGTCTGGTCCGTCACCACGTCCGGCACTATGCCGCGGCGGACGAGTTCGGGATACACATCGGCGGCGTTCGCCCACAGGCCTATGCTGAGCGGCCTGCCCTCCTCCAGCGCCTCGTCCTTCATCTTCAGCGCCTCGTCGAGGTCGTCCGTCCAGGTGTCCAGATAGCCGCCCTTCAGCCGGCGCTCTATCGCCCACTTGTTTACCTCCACTATTATCCCCACGCCGTTGTTCATGGTGATCGCGAGGGGCTGGGCACCGCCCATCTCGCCGAGACCGCTGGAGAGGACCCACTTGCCCGTCAGGTCGTGGGTTCCGAACTCCTTCCGCGCCACGGCGTAGAGCGTCTCGTACGTGCCCTGAAGTATGCCCTGGGTCCCTATGTATATCCACGAGCCGGCCGTCATCTGCCCGTACATTATGAGGCCCCTCTCCTCCAGCTCGCGGAAGTACTCCCAGGTCGCCCACTTCGGGACGAGAAGCGAGTTCGCTATGAGCACGCGGGGCGCCCACTCGCTGGTCTTGAACACCGCAACGGGCTTCCCGCTCTGAATCAGAAGGGTGTCATCGTCCTCCATCTCCTTGAGCGTCTTCACTATCGCGTCGAAGCACTCCCAGTTCCTCGCCGCCTTGCCCGTTCCGCCGTAGACGATCAGGTTCGCGGGGTCCTTCGCGACCTCCGGGTCCAGGTTGTTCATGAGCATCCTCAGGGGTGCCTCCGTCTGCCAGCTCTTGGCGTTGAGCTTCGTTCCCCTCGGAGCGCGTATCACCCTCATCCTCATAACCTCCTGGTACCCCCATTGAGAGGGGCGTTAATAAGCTTTATCACGGCCACGGTTCCCCTTTTTAGTGCCCTTGATTTATCATCCCATATTTCCCTCAAGCACGGGCCCAGGGCTAACTGTCCACATGCGAAAGGTGGAAAGTATATTGTACAGATAATGAATTTAAAATCATCTGAGTAATTTGAGCGTTTACTTTTGATTTTTATAGAGGAGGTGGAAGCATGTCATCGGGTGGACTGCTAAGTGGGATGAAAAGGGTGCCTATATGGGCAAAGCTTTTCTGTGTGGATGCAGTTTTCGTATCTTGGTGCGGGGGAACCATCTGGAGTGAGGGCGTATGATAGCCATTTCACAGACCGATGGGGAGAAGGCGCCGATAAATTGCTCTGAAAGAGATAGAATGGAGGTGACGGGATGAACAAAAAAGTAGTGGTTGTATCTTCGGTGATTATCATATCCATAATAGTGGGTATGATATTAGTTGGCATAATATGGACAATATATTCCCCAACACCACCGCCGGTTGAACCCAAGCATTTCAGGGGTGAACTGGAGCCCTATTGCATAAACGAGACGAGAGATATAATCATCTTCTACATAAGAATCCTGGAAAATCCCGACAACGTCACAGGTGTTTACAGGCCGAATCTTCTGGACCCAAACGTCACAAGAAGGGGATACGTCCTAACGGTTGGAGACCGAAACACAACGGTGTATTTTCCAGAGCATCAGTACATAGACGTGCAGAACGATTACACCATAAACACGGGGGATCTATTGATACTGTACAACAGAAGCAATTACATCGGAATGAGAGTGATAATTACGGTCCCAGGATTACCTGCATCTGGTGATATTATTGGAAGAGTCGTATGAGGACATAAAGAGTATGTCCTGCTGGGAGTGGTTTGTGGAGCAGATGAGCCTACAAAAGAATCTGATTGACTTTGACTGGGAGGCTTATTCACTGGACGTATCATCCCGCCCACAGCAAACCTTTTCACCCATCCCTCCGTTCTCCCTCCCGTGCGGCCCATAGTGCGGAAGCCCATCCCGCTCTACGTCTCTGAAAAGGCGTTCTACTCCTTCTTCAACTCACCCTACGCCCCTCACAGGGGCGCGGCGGTGGACATATACGGAGAGCCGCTCTCGCCCGTGGATGGAAAGATCGCCATGGTCCGCACGTTCAGGACGCCGCGCTACAGGGAGGACGCGGTGCGCGAGGACTACCTCATACTGATAGACGCGGGGGAGTACGCTGTGAAGATACTCCACGTCAGGCCCGGGGTGCGGGAGGGTGAGCGTGTTCATACAGGCGACCCGCTGGGCAGGCACGTCATGAGCGGCTTCTTCCGCCCCTGGACGGAGGAGCACATGCACGTGGAGGTGAGGAGGAAGGACGACGCGATACGGGCCGGCGGTGGAGTCCCGCTGGAGATCCCCCCGATGCCGGCCGCGGAAGAGCGGATTGAGGTGACGGAGCGCCTTGAGCGTTTCTCCCTCGCGAGGGTGCGCGGGCCCACCGGCCTCGCATGCGGGGGCTTCGCCGTGGACGGGGGCATACCCCACTACAACCGCGGGTGGAAGCTGGGCGGCCCGCCTGTGGAGCTGCACGTGGAGACGAGCCGCCCCGTGGGCACGTACATCGGAAGAGGGCACATAAAAGTGCTCGGCGCGGAGGAGGGCGAGGTGGTCACCTACCGCTGCCTTGCGCCGTAAAACTTTTTATCCACCCGCCCCCATTATCCACCATGCCGGTTGTGATGGTCTACATGTGGGCGGGAAGGGACGAGGAGGCGAAGGAGAGGATAATAAGGGGCATCACGGAGGTATTCGTGAAGGAAGGCGTGCCGCCGGAGGCAGTGACCGTGGTCATTCAGGATGTGCCGCGGGAGAACTGGGGGATGGGCGGCTCGCCGGCCACCCGGGCGCGATAACCGTTATATAACACTGCGGATATTCCCCACCGGATGCCACCGTAGCTTAGCCCGGTAGAGCGGCGGACTTGTAAGAGCCCTTTGGAAAAGGGCTTCACCCCAAACGGGCTCCGGGAAATCCGCAGGTCGGGGGTTCGAATCCCCCCGGTGGCTCCATTAGCCCTTTGGAAAAGGGCTTCACCCCAAAGAAGGAATGGGATATTTTGAGGGCTTGACCCCAAACGGAATAGGATATATTTGGGGGCTTAAGCCCAAAAGGGAGAGAATGCTTCGTGGCTTCACCCCAAATTTTTACGATTTTCTGAAGACCAGGGAGAGCAGAAGGGCGGAGGCGAGGAAAAGCACGCCGCATATTATGAACGGGAGCGGGTTTGACGCCCCGTAGATGTATCCCCCGAGCGCGCCTCCCACCATCCCGGATACGTAGACCGCAAAGAGGTAACCGCCCATAATGCGTCCTCTCACCCTGCTCTCCACGATATCTGCCATTATGGCCGACTGCTGCGCCTGGTACATAGCCATACCGAGGGACATGAGGGCGGTGAAAAGGACGAACCACAGCAGGCCGCCCAGGGAAAAGAGTATGTAGGAAACCCCCAGCATGGCCACGCCTCCCACGTACAGCGCGACCCTTCCCCTCGCATCGGCCAGCATCCCGAAGGGTAGCGGGAGGAGGCAGAGGAGCAGGACGCTGGCCGACATAAGCACGCCCCACGTGAGAGGGGATATGAACTCCATGGCGTAGACGACGAGGAAGGGCATGCAGAGGGCCTCCCGAAGGTGGTGAGCACGCCCACGGCCAGAATGGCGTACATCCCCGCATCAACGCGCGTCCACGCCCTCAGCACCTCCAGGGGCGACGCTCTCTTCCCGCGCGATGTGACCTCCAGCGTCTCGCGCAACCTCATCCTCAGAACGGCGGCGGAGAGGGCAAGGAAGAAGTAGGCGAGGTACAGCAGCCGCATCCCGGGGAGCACGCCCATGGACTCTATCACGAGTCCGCCGATTATGGGGGCGGCGAGGGCGGGCAGCGAGGCCATATTGACGATGGAGAACCCGGTGCTTCTCCTGTCCGCGGGCAGGGAATCCATCACCATGGAAAACAGGGCCGGCTGGTAGAGGAGCGTGAGGTTCATGAGAACGGTCCCGACCATTATGTACCTCCAGTCGGGGGCGAAGGCGAAGATGAGTATAGTGAAGGACATGACGAAGGTGAGTTTCACCACGATGCTCCTCCTTCCAACGCTGTCCGCCAGGGGTCCCCCCATCAGCTGGAGGAGCGCTAGGGCCGCGAAGGAGGCGGATGTTATGTAGCCCAGTATGACGCTGTCCGCGCCCAGGGCCTGGAAGTAGAGGGAGTCGTAGTTGAGCGTGAGCCGGCGGGCGAAGCCCAGCAGAATCCAGCTTATGAAGAGTATCAGCATGTTGCCGCGCAGTATGCGGCGAAAGTCGCGCAGCACCGCTGAAAGGGGGGAAGGGGACATCCTATCTATATACGCGGCCATTGTAAAAGAACTTCATGGGAATGCGCTGCGGCTCAAACCCTCTGCGGTTGGCGACGAAAAGGTCCAAAACCTCAAACTTTATAATGGGATACCGAGTTAAGGGTTGAAGAGGTGATGAGTGTATGCAACCGGCGCAGATGGCATATGACAGGGCAATTACGGTGTTCTCACCCGACGGCAGGCTTTTCCAGGTTGAGTACGCACGTGAGGCCGTCAGGTGGGGTTCAACGGCCATCGGTATCAAGTTCAAGGACGGCGTTGTGTTGATAGCCGAGAAGAGGTTCCCCAGCAAACTCGTTGAGGGGCACAGCATAGAGAAGATATTCCGCATAGACGACCACATCGGGTGCGCCACGTCGGGGATTGTGGCGGATGCCCGCGTGCTCGTGGACTATGCGAGGGTTGTGGCACAGATTGAGCGCGTGACGTACGGCGAGAGGATAACGGTAGAGGCGCTTGTGAAGAAGGTGGCGGACCTCGTTCAGCAGTACACGCAGTTCGGCGGTGTCCGTCCCTTCGGCACGTCTCTGCTCATCGCGGGCGTGGACGACACCGGTGTCTACCTCTATGAGAGCGACCCGAGCGGCACCATAATGGGCTACAGGGCATGGGCCATCGGGCGCGGCAAGGACGATGTCGTTGAGATGCTGGAGAAGGAGTACAAGGATGACATGAGCGAGGAGGAAGCCATACTCCTCGGCTTCAGGACGCTCAACAAGGTGCTCCAGGAGGAAGGGGAGTGGCAGGGCGAGGTTGAGGTCGGCGTCGTCAGGAAGGGTACCGGGTTTGAAATATTATCAAAGGAAATTGTGGATGAGTACATGAAGAGAGTGGAAGAAGAGTGAAGCGGTGATGGGGATGGTCCGCCTTGAAGACGCGGTTATAGCCCGCCTTGAAAGCCACGGTCATCGCTTTGAAATACTCGTGGATCCCGAGGCGGTGGACCGCGTCAGGGACGGGACCATAGAGGACGTGACCGCTTACATGGTCGTTGACGAGATATTCAAGGATGCCCACAAAGGCGAAAGGGCCTCGGAGGAGACCCTGAAGGAGGTATTCGGAACGACGGATGTGAACGAAATAGCCAAGCAGATAATAAAGAAAGGGCAGGTGCAGCTCACAACCGAGCAGCGCAGGAAGATGCTGGAGGAGAAGAAGAGGCAGATCATCATGTACATAGCGAGGAACACCATCAACCCGCAAACGGGGGCACCGCATCCGCCTCAGAGGATAGAACTGGCGATGGAGGAGGCGCGGGTGCACATAGACCCACTGAAAAGCGTGGAGGCACAGGTCCCCCTCGTAATTAAAGCGCTGCGCCCTCTTCTCCCCATAAAGTTTGAGAGAGTTCGCATAGCCGTGAGGGTTCCCGCCGAGTACTACGGAAAGGTCTATGGGGAACTGGCCAAAATAGGCATCCTCCAGGAGGAGTGGCTCTCCGACGGCTCGTGGGCGTGTCTGGTTGAAATCCCAGCGGGCATGCAGGGCGAGTTCATGGACATGCTGAACAGGAGAACCCACGGAAACGTGGATACCCGCGTGTTGAAGGATAAAGGTCGATGAAAAGAAGGTGTTGAAAATGGTGAAGGTTAGAGAGATAGTGGTTCCCGGCGAGTTGATAGATGCGCCGGGGCTGAAGCCCGGAAGAGGCGTTGAGGTCGTGGGAGGGAAGATATACTCCCTGTACCTCGGTATAAAGACGACGAGGGGTGGATATGTGAACGTCGTGCCCCTCAAGGGCAAGTACATGCCGAGAAGGGGCGACAAGGTGATAGGGAAGATAGTGGACATAGGGCCCAATTACTGGGTCGTGGACATAAACGCACCCTACTTCGCCCCCCTGCACGTGAACGACGTCCCCTGGAAGGTGGAGTTCGGGGACACCGCGAGGTACCTCGGTCTGGGGGACACCATACTCGCCAAGGTGTCCAATATATCCGAGGTTAAGCAGATATGGATAACCCTCAAGGAGCCGGGACTGCGTCGGCTGGAGGGCGGGCACATATTCACCCTATCTCCGACGAAGGTTCCCAGGGCGATAGGCAAGGGCGGCAGCATGATTTCCATGCTCAAGGAGTACACCGGCTGTCGCATATACGTCGGTCAGAACGGCGTGGTGTGGATAGACGGGAGCCCGGAGGGTATAATGCTCGTTGTGAAGGCGCTCCGGCTCATAGAGAAGGAGGCGCACACCCTCGGGCTGACAGAAAGGGTTAAGGAACTGCTTGAGGGCGAGAGCAAGAGGTGAGTAAATATGGAGAATAAGGATATCAAGTTGATAAACGAGGACGGTACCCGTATTGATGGGCGGAGGCCTGACGAGCTCAGGCCCATACGGATGAAGGTAGGGCTTCTGGAGAGGGCGGATGGCTCCGCGTATCTGGAGTGGGGCGGCAATAAGATACTGGCCGCTGTTTACGGACCGCGGGAGATGTATCCCAAGCATCAGCAGGACCCCGCGCGTGCGGTGGTCCGGGCGAGGTACAGCATGGCCCCCTTCTCGGTGGACGAGAGGAAGAGGCCCGGCCCGGACAGGAGGAGCGTGGAACTCTCCATGGTCATATCAAACGCGCTCTCCGCGGCCGTGCTGACCGAGGAGTTTCCCCGAACAGTCATAGATGTCTTCATAGAGGTGCTTCAGGCGGACGCCGGGACAAGGATAGCGGGTTTAACAGCAGCATCCCTCGCTCTCGCCGATGCGGGCATACCCATGAGGGATCTGGTTGTGGGCTGCACCGCGGGGAAAATTGAGGGCGTCGTGGTGCTGGACCTCAACAAGGAGGAGGACAACTACGGAGAGGCGGATGTCCCGCTGGGCATACTCCCCCGAACGGGCGAGATCGTCCTCTTCCAGATGGACGGCATGATGACCGAGGAGGAACTGTGCACGGCGCTGGACATGGCCTACAACGCGGCCATGGAGATACACAGGATGCAGGTTAAGGCGCTGAAAGACGTGTACATGAAAGAGGCAGAGGAAGGAGGTGAGTAGATAATGAGCACAAAACTCACAGAATCAATAATGTCCGAGATCAAGAGGGAGTACATAGAGAGCGCCCTTTCCCGCGGCGAGAGGATAGACGGGAGGGGCATGGACGAGTTCAGAGAGATAAAGATAGAAAAGGGAATCATCCCCCGCGCAGAGGGGTCCGCCATGGTCACGCTGGGAAACACAAAGGTGCTTGCGGGAATAAAGGTTGAGCCCGGCGAGCCCTTCCCCGACACCCCCGACAGGGGCGTGATGACGACCAACGCGGAACTCGTGCCCGTGGCGTCGCCCACCTTTGAGCCGGGACCCCCTGGAGAGGATGCCGTGGAGCTCGCCCGCGTCGTGGACCGCGGTATCAGGGAGAGCGGTATGATAGACCTCGGGGCGCTCGTGGTTGAGCCCGGTGAGAAGGTGTGGATCGTATTCATAGACCTGTACATCCTTGATTACGACGGCAATTTGTTTGACGCTTCCTCCCTGGCCGCCGTGGCGGCCCTGACGGATACCGTGGTTCCCGCGGAGAGGTGGGACCTCGGGGAGGATTTCAAACTGCCCGTGACCAAACTGCCCGTGTCCACGACCTTCGTGAAGATAGGGAAGAATATACTCCTGGACCCGAGCAGGGACGAGGAGGCCATAGCCCAGGCGAGGATAACGGTGACCACCACGGAGGGCGGGATGATAAACGCCGTGCAGAAAGGCCTCTCCGGCACCTTCACGATGGACGAGGTCAGGAAAGTTATAAATAAGAGCATTGTTATCGGCGAGCAGGTCCGCGAGCGGTATCTGAGGTGAAGGAGATGGCAAGGAGGACAAAGAAACTGGGCATTGCGGCGCGGTTCGGCCCGAGGTACGGTGTGTCCATAAAGAAGAGATGGAAGAGCGTGATGGAGGAGAAAGTCGCGCCGCATCTCTGTCCCCGGTGCCAGCACCGGAGGGTGAAGAGGGTCAGCACCGGAATCTGGGAGTGTCGCAAGTGCGGATTCAAGTTCGCCGGCGACGCCTACACGCCCAACGTGTACCGGGACTGGAAAAAGGTGGTGATGGATGTATAGGTGCGCCCGGTGCGGGAGGATACTTGAAGCGGACACGAAGAACCCGTCCAATCTGGAGTGCCAGTGCGGCTCCCGCGTCTTCTACAAGGACAGAAACGCCGCCAGCACCAAGGTTATCATAACCCACTGAGCGGAGCCCATGCACGATTACGACGTTGATGGGCTGTTATCGCAGGGACTCTGCACGCGATGTCTGGGCAGGGTCTATGCGCTGCTTGGCCACGGCCTCACGAACGTTGAGCGCGGAAAAGCGCTTCTTATTCTCCACGCCTTTGAGAGAGGGCTGTGCGGCGAGCGCGTGGATCCATCTGCTCTTCACCGTGACTCCTGCGACATCTGCGGCGGGGCTTTCACCCGCTTTTCAATGTATGCCGAGATGGTGGAGGAGAAACTGAGGGACTACGAGTACGAGACGTTTCTCGTCGGCAGCAGGTTCCCGGAGGAGGCCCTTCAGAGGGAGAGAGAGATTCAGGAGGCCCACGGGGGCCACGGCGAGAGCGTGAAGAGGGAGTTCAACAGGGAGTTCGGGAAGCACCTTGAGGCCCACCTCGGGAAGAGGGCGGATATGAAGCGCCCCCACGTGACGATCACCGTTGATACGCGCTATGATATAGTGCGGGTGGCGGTGGCCCCCGTCTTCGTCTACGGCAGGTACAGGAAACTCGTGAGAGGAATCTCGCAGACCAGATGGCCGTGTCCCGGGTGCGAGGGCGGGAAGTACGGTGGAAGCGTTGAGGAGTACATAGGGGAGGTGATGAAGGAGGTCTTCCGTTCGGACGACTATCGCCTCCACGGGATGGGGCGTGAGGACGTGGATGCCAGGATGCTGGGCAACGGGCGACCCTTCGTGATGGAACTCATCTCCCCCCGCAGGAGGACCGTGGATCTGAGCGAACTTGAGAGGGAAATAAACAGGAGATGCGCCGGCAGGGTTGAGGTCACCGGGTTGAGATATTCGGACCGTGCGGAGGTTCAGAGGGTGAAGGAATCGCGGCACAGGAAGGGATACGAGGTTGGCGTGGAGGTTGATGCCAGCGACGAGGAGATACGCTCGGCGCTGAAGAGCATTGAGGGAAAAGTTATATATCAGAGGACACCTTTAAGGGTTTCACACCGGCGGCCCGACAGGGTTCGGGAGAGAAAGGTCTACGAGGCGCGCCTCGTGAAGCGGGAGGGCCCCCTGGCGGTCATCCGCGTCGTGGGTGATGCGGGGCTCTACATCAAGGAACTCATGCACGGCGACGGCGGAAGGACGAATCCGAGCCTAGCAGGGCTGCTGGGAAAGGATGTGAAGGTGAAATACCTGGACGTGATATGGATTTACGATCAGGAGGAGTGATAGTATGAAGATGTCCCACGGACCAAGGGCGCGCTCGCGCAAGGTCATGAGGAAGAGGGTACGGGAGAGAGGCATGCCCCCCGTCAATCTTTTCCTCCAGCGGTTTGAAATCGGCGAAAAGGCCGCGATAGTTATAAACTCCGCCGTGCACAGCGGCATGCCCCACAGGCGTTTTCAGGGCAAGACCGGGACGGTCGTGGGCAGAAGGGGGCGCATGTACCTCGTTGAGGTGCGTGACGGCGGGAAGAAGAAGATGCTGATAGTGAACCCCGTGCACCTAAGGAAGGTGCGCTGATGACTAGGCGTTACATCACGGTCAGCGAGGCGAAGGAGATCCTCGAGAAGGCGCTCAAGGAGAGGGGCGAGCTCAGCCCCCTTCAGAAGATGGCGCTCCAGCATGCTGAGGAGACTGCCCGTCTGGGGGCGGAGGATGCGAGGAAGCTGGTTGAGGAACTCCTCACCCTGGAGTTCATGGATGAGGAGCATGCGGTGAAGATAGCCGACCTGCTTCCGGAGCATCCCGACGAGGTCAGGGCCATATACTACAAGGAGTTCGCGCTTCCGCTGGAAGACATACAGAAGATACTGGACATCGTGGCGAAATACAGGTGAGGAGGAGGGGATTGGGTTGGAGGACTATGCCTATGTTCTGGACTACCTGCCGCAGGGAAGGCCCGACGAGAAGGGCTTCCGCAGACAGCCCCTTGTGCTCGCCGTGGGGGAGAGCGAGTTCAAACTGTTTGAACTCGTTCCAAAGCCCAACGTTCTCATAGTCATAGGGGAGCGTGTGTACATAGGCAAGGATTCCTCAAAGCGTGATAAGATTGAGCATGTGAAGAGAAGGATAACGTACAACGAACTCACCCACGCAGCGCAGAGCGAGCTGCCCTACATACTGGAGGAAATCGTGAAGAAGTACGAGGATAAATTTGTGAGGTTCTTCAACGAGGCGGAGGCGGTCACCCCGCGTCTTCACCTGCTGGAACTCCTGCCCGGCGTGGGGAAGAAAACGCTCTGGGCCATCATAGATGAGAGGCGCAAGGCCCCCTTCAAGAGCTTTGAGGACATAAAGGCGAGGGTTAAGGGCATACACTCCCCGGAGAAACTGATCGTGGGGAGGATACTCCACGAGATCAAGCACAGGGATGAGAAGTACAAGGTCTTCGTGGCCAGGTGATCTCCGTGGCGCGCCTCGGCCAGCATTTTCTCGTTGATAGAAAATACGTGGAAATAGCGCTGGATGCCGCGGATGTCGGCGGAGACGATGTTGTTCTGGAAATCGGCCCCGGGAAGGGCGCGCTGACGTCCGGGTTGCTGGAGCGCGGTGCGAGGGTAGTGGCCGTGGAGAAGGACCCCTTCATGGTTCGGTATCTCAGGAAAAGATTTTCTGAGGAGATTGAGAGGGGCACCCTTCACCTCGTAGAGGGCGACGCTCTTCGGGTGGAATTCCCGCCCTTCAACAAGGTAGTTTCAAACATCCCCTACGAGATATCCTCACCACTGACGTTCAGATTGCTGGACTATGGGTTTGAGGTCGGAGTCATCATGTATCAGATGGAGTTCGCGGTGCGGATGACCGCGCCCCCCGGGTGGAAGGAATACTCCCGTCTCAGCGTCTCCGTGCAGTACAGGGCCGACGTTGAGATAGTGGAGATCGTGCCGCGAACGGCCTTCCGTCCGCCTCCGAAGGTGGACTCTGCAATAGTGAAGATAGTCCCCAAGGAGCCCGAGGTTCCCGTTGAAGATGAGAAGTTATTCGATGAGGTTTTACGGCTTCTCTTCTCCCACAGGCGGAAGAAGATAAAGAACGTGCTGGGCATGGACGTGCCCTACGGCGACTTCAGAGTGGAGGAGCTGGAGGTGCCGGAGATAGTGGAACTCGTGAATTATCTCCACGCGAAGGAAAAAGGTAAATAAGCGGGCGTGGATATATGACCGTGGGGGAAGAGACGATGCCCATCACGGTTCGCGATGAGGAGTACCTGGAGGCCATGTATCTGCTGAGGAGGAGCAAGGGCTCGGTGCGCCTGAAGGATATCGCTGAGATGCTCAACATAAGGGCACCCACGGCCGTTGAGGCGCTGGAACGCCTCGCGGATAAGGGCCTCATAATTTACGAGAAGAGGGGAGTTCTGGACCTCACCCCCGCCGGCGAGGACGTGGCGCGTGAGATTTACTCCAGACATCAGGAATTGAAGGAATTCTTCCAGGAGGTATTATCGCTGCCCGAGGATCTGGCGGAGGAGGAAGCGTGCAGGATAGAGCATCACATCAGGCCGGAGACACTGGAGAGGATGACGCGCCTGACGCGCAAACTCCGGGACATGGGCATCAGGGTGGAGTGAGAGGTCAAGCGTGGGATACCTTTTTATCCGGCCATACAATGGGCTGCCCATGACCACCATCGTCGCGGTGGGCAATCCCCTCCGCGGGGACGACGGCGCCGGCATATACGTCGGAAAGTTGCTGGAGGGCCGATTACCCGTTGTTTTCGCCCACACGGCGCCGGAGAACTTCGTCGGGGTACTGAGGAGGGCGAGGGAACCCCTGATATTCGTGGATGCGGCCCGGATGGGGCTGGAGCCGGGCGAGTTCGCGCTTGTGGACCCGGCGGACGTGGATGGGATTGTGCAGACGCACTCCGTGCCCTTCAGCGTGCTTGTTGGGTATCTTGGGGGAAAGGAGGTCCTCTTCATAGGGATTGAGCCGGCGAGAACAGACCTCGGGGAAGATCTCACGCCCCCGGTGAGAGAGGGATGCGAGAAGGTGGCCCGGATCATCCTGGAAGGTCGGTGGGGTGAGATTAGAAGGCTGGGGTGAAGATGTCAGGTATACTTGATACGGCATAGAAAACGTTTATATACGCCCTTTCAATGCGCCTAACGAAATAATCTTATATCCCAAGGATATAGGGTTCAACCACGCTTCAGGAGGATGTATGGTATGGTCACAGCATACGACGTTCCTGCCGACAGGTTGATCGCGCGGCTTGCGGAGAAACTGAAGGAGATGGGAGTGGAGCCCCCCGAGTGGGCCGGCTGGGTGACCACGGGCATCCACAAGGAGAGGGCGCCGGAGCAGGAGGACTGGTGGTACACCCGCCTCGCGTCGGTGCTGCGGAAGGTTTACATAAAGGGCCCCATAGGGACGTCGCGTCTGGCGGCAGAGTACGGCGGGAAGGTGGACAGGGGCTCGGAGAGATATCACCCTGCGAAGGGGAGCAGGTGTATAGTCAGGAAGTGCCTCCAGCAGCTGGAATCGCTGGGATTGGTTGAGAGCACCAAGGAGGGCAGGGTGGTCACGTCCAAAGGAAGGTCCTTTATGGACAACACCGCGAAGGAGGTAATGGATGTCCTGATCCAGGAAATGCCCGAGATGAAGAAGTACGTTGAGTGAAGTGGCCATGATGGAGGAGGACAGAGAACTGGAGGAGATAAAAAGGCGAAAGCTACAGGAGTTAATGAGGCAGCAGGCCGCTGCCGAGGATGAGGAGAGGCGGAGGGCTCAGGAGGAGGCACAGAGGCAGGCCATACTGCGGCAGATACTCACCCCAGAGGCACGGGAACGCCTCGCCAGGGTGAAGATGGCCCATCCCCAGCTCGCGGTGGCGATAGAGAATCAGCTCATATATCTGGCTCAGATGGGACGGCTGGCTGGTAGAAAGATAACGGACGAGGAACTTAAGGCGATACTCGCCCGTATGTCCTCGCGAAAGAGGGAAATCAGAATAGAGAGGCGATGAGAATGGCTAGAAACAAGCATGTGGCCCGGAAGATGCGTTTGATGAAAAGGGTCAGGCAGAACCGCAGGGTTCCCGCCTGGGTGATAATGAGGACGAACAGGAACTTCATGTGGCACCCCAAGAGGAGGCACTGGAGAAGAACGCGGCTGAAGGTGTGAGGTGATCGTATGGCCGATGTAGAGAGGGTTTACACAATCCCGCTCCGCAAAGCGTGGGAAAGGCCCCGGACACAGCGGGCCAAGTACGGAATATATCTCATACGCAGGTTCGTCTCCAGACATATGAAGGTGCCTATGGAGAACGTGATCATAGACACACTTGTGAACGAGGCCGTCTGGAGGAGAGGTATACAGAAGCCCCCCCGGAGAATCAAGGTGAGGGTTCTCAAGTGGGAGGCCGACAACGTGGCTGAAGTTCTGCTCGCAGAGGAATAATGATACGCACCGCGAGCATAGACGGGAGCCCTTTCGTGGGCGTTTACGCCGCGTGCAACGACAGCATCTGCCTGCTGCCTGTGGGAGTTGACAAAGCGACCATACACATATTTTCCGATACACTTGGGGTGGAGGTGCACACTCTACTCATAGCGGGCTCTCCTCTCATAGGGAGCCTTGTGACCATGAACTCCCGTGGCATTGTTCTCACGGAGTTTGCGGACATGGAGGAGGTTTCTTTTCTGAAGGACCGTATGAACATACTCATACTGGACGACGTCATAAACGCCGCCGGGAACGATATACTTGCAAACGATAAAGCGGCTATGGTGCACCCGGATATGTCCCGTAGGTCCGTGAGGGAGATAGAGGATGTACTGGACGTTGAAGTGGTCCGGGGTGACATAGGCGGAATAAAGACAGTGGGTTCGGCTGCGGTTGTTACGAACAAGGGAATGGTTGTACACCCCCAGGTTGAGGAGGCTGAGATGGATTGCCTCAAAGACCTCTTTGGGGTGCCGGTTTACATAAGCACAGCCAACTACGGGAGCATATACATAGGGGCGTCGGTTGTGGCCAATTCCCGGGGTGCAGTTGCCGGTGAGAAGTGCACTCCTATAGAGATAAATAGAATAGAGGATGCGCTGGATATCATCGACTGACTCAGCGTCCCCTCATGCCTCTCCATATGAGTTCCATCGAGAGGGCGATGAGGGCGGCGCCTCCCAGCGCGATCCATCCGGAGTAGTAGAGTATTCTCATCTTCTCCACGAGACGCAGGTAGTAGGCGTACCCGTAAATCGCAAAGCCGACGGCCATCATCGCTGCCCCTGCGACAGCCATCCACCTCTTGGGGCGATGTACCACGATCTTCTCTGGCAGCGCAGGAATCTCCTCTTTCTCTTCCTCAGGAGCCTCTTCTTCTGGTATTTCCTCTGCCTCTTCAGGAACCTCCTCTTCCTCCACCCGCACCTCTTCCTCGACCGCCGGGACGCTCTCCTCCTCCACCGGCGGTGTCTCTTCCACGGTGACCTCCTCTTCCTCTATCAGACCTTCCAGTTCCTCGAACTCTTTGCCTGTGATTTCGCCCTCGGAGACGATGTCCTCAAGTTCTTCCAGTTCATCCAGGAGATCTCTGTGTCCTTCCTCTGGCCTCATTGGGCATCCCTCCTTCTGAATACGAGCACCATGATCAGTGCGATTGGAATTATAACCGCATACTGGAGTTCAGGCACCGGCACGACCTCTCCTGTGTTCCTGTAGCCGGTGGAGGAAATGCTCTGCACTTCGCCCGATGTGGAATCTGATAGCCCATTCCAGTCGGTCATAACTATGCGATATGTGGAGTTTGGAGCGATGTTCAGAGTCGTCCCGATTTCAATTTCCCCCACGCCCGTTGCAGCGGTGACGGCGCTGGTGGGCTGGCCATCTATGTATGTGCCTATTATCTGCCCATTTATCCCTCGTATTTCTATGTAATGGCTTTCTGTGCCCTCTTTATAGTAGATACGTATAAAGTCGTATGTTACTCTTGTCACTCTTTCTATAGGAGGCCCTTCTTTTGAAATGAATGCTGGGACAGAAGAGCCTTCAAGCGCCTCACCAACAACTCTTATATAGAAATAGGTGTGATTGTTCTGATTCACCGCAGAATGCTCCACTATATCAATGTTGGGATTCTCCACGTCTCCTGCAGGGTCCTGTTCTTTGGACACACTCGCCCAATCCTCAAATGCGCCATCTATCTCTATGTGGTCTATTATACCGTAATATTTTGAATAATCTCTACCTCTGATGGTCGCTATTCCATCGGTCTCAACATCTGCCACGCTGATTCTGGTGAAACCTGTTCCATCAATTGTAAGGCGTATGTTTAGCACTTCTCCGGCAGATAAACTTCTATACAACATAAGAATATTGTTAAGTGTATCATAGGTGCCGATGTTCGTCTCTATTGTTGCATTTCCGGTGACAGACAGTACAAGTGAGGTAAGTGTGACGTCTCCTCCAGCATATATATCTATATTCATCTCGTTTCTGTCCGGGTACGGGGTTTGCATTATTAGGATTGGCATTTTGTCATAGATGAACACAGGGGTAATGTCCATATTACCATCTAGAGAAACAGAGGCGTACACACATTTTATCACTTCGTATTCAAATGGGATTGAGAATTCAATAGTATTACCTGAAGCGCCCACACTTGCAGATGACTCATAAGACCACTCCCATATATATTCATCACCGAAATATTTCAACAGGGTGCCATATGTAGTATTTTCTGTCACAGAGATTTTCAACACGTAGTTAGAGGCAATTCCCGGTATGCCCTTATACGCAGGAGCCGTCCCTGTTGAGATGAAGAGATAGAGATTATTTCCCTCTTTGGAGGTGAAAGCGCCTCTGAATTTTACATATCCCGCAAGATACGTAGTCATTCCCCTGCTTATCTGTCTCACACTATACTCCACGATATCTACAGTAGCATCATCAACAGTATGCATATCCACAATACCGCGGGTCCCCTTCCATTCAGATAGATCGCCATCGGGTATTACTGGTGGCACAGGTGGGTTCATAACCGCCACACCACCGAAAGCCAGTACCAGAACGATAAAGATTGTAAACCACCAGAGGAATCTCTTTGAAGAACTGCCCTCTATATCTCCGTTCCTCCTCCTGCCGTTCCCGTTGATTATGCCGTTACCGTTGATCATACCATTACCATTCACCACCGGACCCGAATTTATATGGCCCCTGTCGCTCATATACCCTCCATTTCTGCGGATTCCTTCCCTCGTCATTTTTCCTCACCCTTGCCTGACAGGGGATGATATACCGCTTTTGCAATTTAAAGTTTTTCTACAAATGTTTCAGGGAGAATTCAATAATGGCCACATCACCGCGCCTCGGTAAAGTTCATATAGAGGTTGAATATTAGGGGTGAATGTCCCCGGAGACGGGGAGAAAAAGGATATATAGTGGTTTGACATCAGCAAAGAGGTGGCAGCCGTCAAGGCGGTGGCCGCGAATTCGCCGTGCGGCGGAGGAATGTGCGGCCATATTCCACGGCTGCTAACAGGCACCGCTGAAGTGGGGATTTGAGAAAAACTCCCGCAAGGGAGGACCTCTCAAATCCGACGTTCGATGGGAGTGCATACGGCGGTCTGCCGTACATTCCCCAAGCATAAAGGCTCAACTCCGGTTGATCCTGCCGGAGGCCACTGCTATCGGGCTCCGACTAAGCCATGCGAGTCAAGGGGCCCTTCGGGGCACCGGCGCACGGCTCAGTAACACGTGGACAACCTGCCCTCGGGTGGGGGATAACCTCGGGAAACTGAGGCTAATCCCCCATAGGGGATGGGTACTGGAATGTCCCTTCCCCGAAAGCTCCGGCGCCCGAGGATGGGTCTGCGGCCCATCAGGTTGTAGGTGGGGTAACGGCCCACCTAGCCTGCGACGGGTACGGGCCCTGGGAGGGGGAGCCCGGAGATGGACCCTGAGACACGGGTCCAGGCCCTACGGGGCGCAGCAGGCGCGAAACCTGCGCAATGCGCGAAAGCGCGACGCGGGGAGCCCGAGTGCCTCTCGCTCTGCGGGAGGCTTTTCTCGAGCCTAAAAAGCTCGAGGAATAAGGGCTGGGCAAGACGGGTGCCAGCCGCCGCGGTAATACCCGCAGCTCAAGTGGTGGCCACTATTATTGAGCCTAAAGCGTCCGTAGCCGGGCCCGTAAATCCCTGGGTAAATCCTGCCGCTCAACGGTAGGACTTCCGGGGAGACTGCGGGCCTTGGGACCGGGAGAGGCCGGAGGTACTCCCGGGGTAGGGGTAAAATCCTATAATCCCGGGGGGACCACCTGTGGCGAAGGCGTCCGGCCAGAACGGCTCCGACGGTGAGGGACGAAGGCCAGGGGAGCAAACCGGATTAGATACCCGGGTAGTCCTGGCTGTAAACGCTGCCCGCTTGGTGTTGGGGCTCTTACGGGGGGTCCCAGTGCCGGAGGGAAGCCGTTAAGCGGGCCGCTTGGGGAGTACGGCCGCAAGGCTGAAACTTAAAGGAATTGGCGGGGGAGCACTGCAACGGGAGGAGCGTGCGGTTTAATTGGATTCAACGCCGGAAAACTCACCGGGGGCGACCGGCATATGTGGGCCAGGCTGACGACCTTGCCCGAATAAGAGCCGGAGAGGTGGTGCATGGCCATCGTCAGCTCGTACCGTAGGGCGTTCACTTAAGTGTGATAACGAGCAAGACCCCTGCCCCTAGTTGCCACCTGTCCCTCCGGGGGCAGAGCACACTAGGGGGACTGCCGGCGATAAGCCGGAGGAAGGTGGGGTCAACGGTAGGTCAGTATGCCCCGAATCCCCCGGGCTACACGCGCGCTACAAAGGGCGGGACAATGGGTTCCGACCCCGAAAGGGGAAGGTAATCCCGAAACCCGTCCGTAGTTCGGATCGAGGGCTGTAACTCGCCCTCGTGAAGCTGGATTCCGTAGTAATCGCGGGTCAACATCCCGCGGTGAATACGCCCCTGCTCCTTGCACACACCGCCCGTCAAACCATCCGAGTCGGCTCTAGGTGAGGGCCCGCTCACTTCGGGTGGGTTCGAACCTGGGGTCGGCGAGGAGGGTTAAGTCGTAACAAGGTATCCGTAGGGGAACCTGCGGATGGATCACCTCCTACGTTTCACGGCAGACCGCCGGCACAAATCCCATCGGACGGCATAAAAAGCGGTGCAAAATCCTCAATATTTATTATATGCGATACTTTTTTAAGAGGTCTCCCTTTACGCTACCCCATGAAGGTCATAGCCCTCGTTGGGATGCCCGGTGCGGGCAAGGAGGAGTTTGTGAAAGTGGCGATGGAAGAGGGCTGGGAAGTCGTGAGGATGGGCGATGTCGTTCGCGATTATGTTCGCTCTCAGGGTCTCCCCCTCACAGACGACGTCGTGGGCAGGATCGCCACGGAGGAGCGGGAGAAGCACGGTCCGGACATCTGGGCCCGCAGAACGCTGGAACGCATAGGCGGTTCCGAGCGCGTGGTCATAGATGGCATAAGGAGCGTGCACGAGATAAGGAGGTTTCAGGAGGAACTCGGCGGCGATTTCCTTCTGGTGGGCATATTCGCCTCGCCCCGCACGCGGTTTGAGAGGATATCCAGAAGGGGCAGGGAGGACGACGCGCGCACGTGGGAGGAGTTCGTCAGGAGAGATATGAGGGAACTGTCGTGGGGTCTGGGGGAAGCCTTCGCCACTGCCGATGTCATGATGGTAAACGAGGGCACGCTGGAGGAGTTCAGGGAGAAGGTGAGGGCCCTGCTCCGTGGCCTTGTGGACGGTTCGCATCGCATCTCTTGTTAGCTGACATCATGGGCGAAAAACTCATATATCATCAGACATATATACCTCATGTGTCTGACGTAGATGTGAAAATAGTGGCAGAGGTGGCAGATTTCGACGAGTATGTGGCGGACGAATTGCATCGTTTTTCAGAGCATCTGATGTCGGAGAAGAGAAGCGGGCACACCGTGAAGCAGTACGTTTCCATGGTCAGACACATGTTTAACTATCTCGGCAAGAGGGCGGAGGAAATCACGCCGGCAGACCTTGAAAGGTTCAAGAGGTATCTCGCCCTGGAGAGGGATTACTCCAAGAACTCGCTTTACACAGCCGTGAAGGCGGTGCAGGCGTACTTCCGATGCAGGGGACTGAGCACCGCAGAGCACCTGAAACCACCGCGAAGGCCAAAGCAGATGCCAAAGTACCTCACCCGACGGGAGGCGAGCGCGCTTCTGGAGGCGTGCCGTGAAAACCCGCGCGACCATGCCATAGTGGTGCTTCTGATATACAGCGGGCTGAGGGTGGGCGAACTCTGCAATCTGACCCTTGAGGACATAGATTTTTCTGATAGGATAATACGCGTGAGGAGCGGTAAGGGCGATAAGGATCGCATAGTGCCCATCTCGCATGAGGCGGTGGATGCCCTGAAGGCGTACCTGAAGGTACGACCTGAACCGAAGGATGGGGGCGACTATCTGTTTGTGTCCCGCAAGAGGACGCGCATAACAACACAGCAGGTGGAGCGCATAATCAGAAACTACGCGAAGAAGGCGGGTATACGGAAAAAGGTTACGCCTCACGTGCTCCGGCATACCCTGGCGACCACCCTTCTGAGGAACGGGGCGGACATTCGCTACATACAGCAGATACTGGGACACAGCAGCGTGGCCACCACTCAGATATACACCCACGTTGATGAGGAGGCGTTAAGACGGGTATACGACGCGGCGGCTCCGCACTTCTAAAGTCGTCGTATGAGTACGGCCATGAACGCCAGAAGAACGACGACCATCGTGGGATTTACCTCTGGCACCACACCCGATACGAGGTTGACCTCTTTCCTTCCCGCGCTGTCCACCGTTATGTCCTGGCTGACACCGGCGGCGCTTATACGGACGGTATCGCCTATGACGTGGCGCACATTCGCCAGGTTGACCATGTAAAATCCATTCACATCCGTCGTGACGTTGAGCGTTAGGCCGTTTGAGAGAACCTCCACCGTGACGTTCTCACCCGCAAGAGGTGCACCGGTTGAATCCGTCACATGGCCGTATATTATGTACGGGAGGGGCTGTGCCGCTCCCTGCTCCTTGGGCGTGAGGGTGACATCGCTCGCCTCAATGAAGTACATAAGCCCCTCGTAGAAATCGTGTATATAAGTCAGTATTTTCGTTTCATCCGGGTGGAAACCCGTGAACGCATCCGGGGCGTTGCTCCATGTTGGCTCCAGTTCCACCGCAATCCCTATTATGTTGTGGACACCGTACACCCAGTCAAAACTCCCGCCCGGTGCGGTGTAACCTATAACCTCGTCGGGTCTTCCGTACTGGTATGTTGAGGTGGGGCTCCCCTCTATCATGGTCCTCTTTGTGATGTTGGAGGCCAGGCTCCTGTAAAACGCATCGTGAGGGGTGTTTGCGCTCGCGTTGCCCCACGGAATCAGAACGCTTCCATGGAAGCTGTGCACCACCATATACGCATTTATGCTGTGATTCAGTATGAAATCCCTCTCGGCCTGGGTCTCGGGCTCGCTGAACGGCGCGGGGCCGTGGTAGGTATCGCTGTCAGGGTTGCTGTCACCGCTCGCCCAATCCCAGTCCCAGTTTCTCTCAAAGTCCACCCCCTCCCCGTGGATGTCACCCCAGAAGTCCACGTAGGTGTCCAGAGAACCGCTACCGTCGTTGTCTCTGCAGTTCTTCCTCCAGCCAGAGCCCACAACCTGACTTCTATTTCCATCACCGTCAAAGACATAACCATCTGCGTTTGTCATTGGGACGAGGTAAATCTGAAAGTGGTCAACGATCCAGTGGATGGTGTCGTTCGTGGTATAGTTCTCCACAAGGCTCTGCATGAGGTAGAGTATGAGCATAGGACCCAGCCATTCCCTCGCATGGTGCCAGTTTATGAATATCCCCGGCTCGTTCTCCTCCACCCCCACGTTATCGGAGATTTTCACCACGTATATGTCGCGGGGTGTGTCGTAGGCCCCGCTGGTCGCGTTCCACCCCCATGTCTTACCAATCACCTCAACGGAGAGTATGTCCGAATAGTAGGACTGAAATGTCTGAAGGGTGGCGTTCAACTCCTCGTATGTGATGTACCGGGTGAAATCTATTTTGGGTGGTGCGACCTTTGTCTCGTTCTGCCCGCCCCCGCCAACGGCCACAGAATTTGAAAGGGCCGTAAGTGATATCAGTATCAGCACAGCCACAGCAGCCATCCGCACGCCCATGCTCTCACCGCCGTTGCATGAGGGTGCAAATATTTAACGGTTGTTGCGCGGTGGGTGAGGTATCTTTATCACCATCCTGCACCATCACCCCTGCGTGGCCATCTGGGAACTGCTGCTCATGATAGCCCTCGGATGGGCCCTTCGGAGGGCCATCAGAACAGACAGTCCTTTCCGCGTCGTGCGCGAGGTCAACGATTACATCTTCTTCCCTCTGCTCATCTTCTGCTCCATCGCTTCCAAGGACTGGGGCTTCCTGTCGTCGCTCTGGATAGCCGTGGTGGCCGCCGTTCTCGTGGTGTTCATATGTCTCACCGTAGCCCATTTTTATGCCAGCCACGTCCACGAGGTTAGGTGGGCCAGGACGCTCGTTATACTTTCCTTTTACTCCAACAGCGTGGCCCTCGGTTACCCGATGGCGAGCGTTTTCGTGGATGACATAACCCCAGCGATAGTGTTCGCCCAGACGGCCTTCTTCATCTCGCTTCCGCTGGCCGTTTTCATAGGGGCAAGGTATGCTCACGGGGATGCGGGCGTGCTGAAAAGCGTGCTGACGGCCCTCCGATTCCCACCCGTAATGGCCACGCTCGTTGCCGTCGCCCTGGTGGTGGCCGGGATATCTCTGCCCCATCTGGACACGGGGCTCTCAATCGGCAGGGTCGGCCTGTATCTTATACTCATATACTTTGGCTCCCGCGTGGAGTTCGGGAGGGTAAATCCGAGGCACATAGCCGAGGTCGGGGCTCTCCGCATGGCGCTACCCCTCGCGGTGGTACTACCTCTCCTCCGGGGAACACCGTGGGAGATATTTGCCCCCGTGGTGGTTGAGGCGGTTATGCCCCCTGCCATATACGCGAACATAGTCATCTCGCGGTACGGACTGAGCGATGTGGAGGCGATGAGCACGACGTTCGTTCTGAGCATAGCGGTCATCGTCCTCATAGCGGCGCTCAGCATGCTCGCGTGAGTTGGAACGCGGGTAAACTCTCATCTTTAAATACCCGCAAGTTGATTCACCTCCGGTGGTAACGATGGAGATGCCGAAACTGTTCATACCCGGACCGACTGAAGTGCCCGACGAGGTGCGCCTCGCCATGGCCCAGCCCGTCATAGGTCACAGGACGAAGGACATGACCGAACTCTACGGGGGCATCGTGGAGAAACTGCAGAAGCTGTTCAACACGAACCACTATGTCATGGTGATAACATCCAGCGGCACGGGCGTGATGGAGGGGACCGTGAGAAACCTGGTCAACCGCACCGTGCTGCACGGCGCGTGCGGCGCCTTTGGCAAGCGGTGGTACCAGATATCGCAGGCGAACGGGAAAGAGGCGGACCTCGTGTGGGCCGATTGGGGTAAAGCGGTTAAGCCGGACATGATCGCGGAGAAGATTGTGAAGGGCAAATACGAACTTGTGGCGGTGACGCACAACGAGACCAGCACGGGGGTGAGGAATCCGACGGATGAGATAGCGAAGATCGCCCATGAAAATGACGCTCTGGTTGCCATAGATGCTGTGAGTTCGCTGGGAGGGGACATAATAGATGTGAATAAGTACGATGTGGTGGTCAGCTCTTCCCAGAAGGCGTTCGCCCTCCCGCCGGGCCTTGCCTTCGCGATCGTGAGCGAGGCGGCCATGGAGAAGACGAAGAGCGTGGAGGGCAGGGGCTACTACTTTGACTTCGTTACCCTGCTCAAGCGCTACGAGAAGAACAAGCAGCACCCGACCACACCTGCGGTCTCGCTTCTCTACGCCCTGGACGTCCAGCTGGACCGCATGCTGAAGGAGGGCATGCAGGCCAGGTACGAGAGACACGTGAAGATGATGAAGATGGTTCAGGAGTGGGCGAAGAAGCGGGGCTTCGCTCTCTTCGCGGAGGAGGGCTACAGGAGCGTGACGGTGACGACCGTGGAGAACACGCTGGGCATCTCCGTGAAGGAACTCAACGATGAACTCGTGAAGCGCGGCATGAGGATATCCAACGGCTACGGCGATCTCAAGGAGAAGACATTCAGGATCGCCCACATGGGCGACCTAACGCCCGCCGACATAAGGGGCCTGCTGGGCGAGATAGACGAAATACTCGAGGCGAAGGGGGTGTACTGAGATGAAGGTGGGCATATGCGACCCGATAGCAGAGGAGGGTGTGGCATACCTCCGCGAGAACGGCGTGGAGGTTGTGGACCTCACGGATATACCGAAGGACGAACTCGTGAAGCATGTCGGTGAGCTGGATGCCATAATAGTGCGGAGCGCAACGAAGGTCCGGAAGGAAATCATAGATGCCGCCACGAACCTGAAAGTGATAGGGCGCGCGGGAATCGGCCTCGACAACATAGACGTGGAGTATGCGCAGCAGAAGGGCATAAAGGTGCTCAACACCCCCGGCGCCACGAGCATCAGCGTGGCAGAGCTGACCATAGGCCTCATGCTCGCCGTGATGAGGAAGATCGCCTACGCGGACAGGGAGACCAGGAAGGGCAACTGGCCCAAGAAGAAGTGCAAGGGCGTGGAGATGTACGGCAAAACGCTGGGCGTCATAGGTCTGGGCCGGATAGGTCGCGAGGTGGTGAAGCGTGCGCGTGCCTTTGGTATGAAGGTTATATACTACGATGTCTACCGCCCCTCCGAGGAAGTGGAAAAGGAACTCGGGGTGGAGTTCAAACCGCTGGAGGAAGTTCTGTCCACGGCGGATGTTATAACCCTTCATCTGCCGTTGACCCCTGAGACGAAGCACCTGATAAACAGGGAGGCGATTGAGAAGATGAAGGACGGTGCCATAATCATCAACGCCGCCCGCGGAGGGATAGTGGATGAAGATGCTCTCTACGAAGCGCTGAAGAGTGGAAAGATCTACGGCGCTGCGCTGGACGTCTACGAAAACGAGCCGCTGAAGGAGAGCAGGCTGTTTGAGCTGGACAACGTCGTGCTGACGCCCCACATAGGTGCACAGGCGAAGGAAGGACAGGCGAGGGCGGGTGTGGAGATAGCCCGCAAGGTGTACGAAGCGCTATCCGGCGTGGGCACGTGAGCCCACGTACCATTCATTTTTTATTTTCTGGATAAAATGTAAGGTTTGTATCGCATTTCTGTCCGTTAAACTTTAAATGTATGCATATGCATACACCCGTATGCGCGTGGTGGGAGCATTCCTCATATCCCTGCTGGCCGTAGCGCTTTTAGTACCGATGTCCTCCGGATGGTATAGCGGTGGAGGCGGGGATATTCGCATAACCACCTTTACGTTTGACCACTATCACAGTTACAGCGAGGTTGTCTCTACCCTCTACGCGATGGCAGCAGCGCATCCGGATATAATGAACGTGAGCGTGATCGGATACACGTACGGATGGAACGATACAACAGGCGCGTATGACACCCCCAGGGAGATACTCCTCGTGAAGATTTCTGACAACGTGAATGTGGACGAGGACGAGCCGGAAATATTCATAGACGGGTTGCACCACGCGAGAGAGTGGCTCGCGCTGGAGGTCCCGCTCTACATAATCCAGACGCTGGTTCTCAACTACAGCGTGAACGATACCATCAGATGGCTCGTGGACCACCGCGAGATATACATCATACCCATGGTGAATCCAGACGGCTATGTGCACGATGGAAACGGTGACCTCAATTCCGCCTCCTACTGGAGAAAAAACACCAGGGATAACGACGGAGATGGCATATTTGAGGATAACTTCTGGACCACCGAGGGAGTGGACCTGAACAGGAACTACGGGGTGCACTGGGACCTCGCGCCGTCGCAGGACAGCGACCCCGACAGCGATACCTACCACGGCCCCGCGCCGTTCAGCGAGCCCGAGACCCAGGCGATAAGGAGCGTGGCGGAGAATCACACGATAAATCTCTACATCACGTACCACAGCTACAGCTCCCTCATACTCTACCCGCCGGGGTGGACCACCGACCCCAGCCCGTGGGAGTACCTCTTCCGCTCCATAGGGGAGAACATGAGCAAGCTCCAGCCCTACGAGCAGTACACGGTGCAGCAGTCCTCCGACCTCTACCCCGCCTACGGCTGCGCGGACGACTGGTTCTACGAGAACGAGAGCGCCATAGCCTTCACGATAGAGCTGGAGGGCAACGACTTCTACCCGCCGACGAGCGCCATCCAGACCGCGGTGGAGAACAACATAGAGGCGGCGCTTTACGCCATCATGGTGGGCGACATGAGCATAAGGGTTGGCTTCCCGCCCAAGCCGTACATCATATACGGGTACGCGGCGGATCCATCCCAGCCCGTGGTGGCGGAGAACCTCGCCAACGGGGAGAACGTGAGCGTCATGCCCGCCTCAAACGGCTTCTACATGCTCAACCTCGGCCTCCTCACGAGCAACTACTCCACCTCGGACACCATAAGGGTCAGCAACGGTGCGGCGTACGTGGACATCAACACCGACTACTCCTGGGGCAAGAGGGTGGACATCGCGCCCGTGCCCGAGTTCGACCCGGGGATGGCGGTGCTGATAGTTCTGATCGTTGCCGCTCTTCTCAGTGCCGGAAGACGCGGAACCCCGTGAACACCATGGCCATCCCGTGGTCGTTCACGGCCTCTATTACCTCCTGATCCCTTTTTGAACCGCCCGGCTGTATCACCGCGGTTATGCCCGCCTCGTGCGCCGCGTCTATGGCGTCGCGGAACGGGAAGAACGCGTCGGAGGCCATGACCGCGCCCCTTGCCCTATCACCCGCCTTCCTCGCGGCGATGTGAACGGAGTCCACGCGGCTCATCTGCCCTGCGCCCACGCCCACGACCGTCTCATCCTTCGCGAAAACAATGGCGTTGGATTTCACGTGGCGCACGACCTTCCACGCGAACAGAAGGTCACGCATCTCCTCCTCCGTTGGTTCCCGCTCGCTGACCACTTTCAGGTCTTCGGGTTTTATCTCGTGTATGTCCGAGTCCTGAATCAGGAAGCCCCCGTAAACGGAGCGATATGCATAGTGTGGAGGCAGTTTTTCTACATCTCCGACCTTCACCAGACGCAGATTTTTCCGCTTTTTGAACACCTCCAGCGCCTCGTCAGTGAAGTCGGGTGCCACTATGCACTCCGTGAACACCTTCTTTATCTCCCTTGCGGTATCACCGTCCAGCGGGCGATTGAGGGCCACTATGCCGCCGAAGGCGGACACGGGGTCCCCGCTGAGCGCCCTTACATAGGCCTCCTTCAGCGTATCCGCCACGGCCGCTCCGCACGGGTTGGTGTGCTTTATGACGGCGGCGGCGGGCCTCTCAAACTCCCTGACCAGGTTGAGCGCCGCGTCCAGGTCAACGATGTTGTTGTACGAGAGCGGCTTACCCTGTATGACCTCCCCGCAGACGGGGGAGTTTCTGCAGCGCCATGAGTAGAGGGCGGCGCTCTGATGAGGGTTTTCCCCGTAGCGGAGGTCCCTCACCTTCCTGCCGTATATGAACTTCCAGGGCGGGAAGCCCTCCATGCCCATCGCGGCCCACAGCCCCTCGTGGATTATCGCGTCGTACCTGGCCGTGAGCGCAAACGCCTCCAGCGCCAGTTTCCTGCGTGTTTCCATGGATATGTCGCCCCGCTCTTCCATCTCCGCCATGAGGTCGCCGTACTGCTCCGGCGAGGTCACGACGGCCACGCGGTGAAAGTTCTTCGCGGCGGCCCTTATCAGCGCCACGCCCCCTATGTCTATCATCTCTATGACCCTGCTCAGGGGTGCGCTTCTCCGCATCTCCTCCTCAAAGGGATAGAGGTTCACCACCACCATATCTATGGGCTGAATACCCATCTTGGCCAATTCTCCCATCTGGTCCTCCCTCGCGAGTATGCCGCCGTGCACGGCCGGGTGCAGCGTCTTCACCCTGCCGTCCAGAATTTCCGGAAAACCCGTAACCTCTTCAACGGGTGTGACCGGTATGCCTCTCTCCCCGAGTGCTCTCGCGGTGCCCCCAGAGGAAATGAGCGTCCACCCCCTTTCCACGAGAAAGGCGGCGAAGTCAGCTATTCCCGTCTTGTCCCACACGCTTATCAGAGCCCGCATGATGGGTGAAGTGAGTACGGGCTATTAAACGGTTGTGTCACCCCCTCCTCCCGACGAGTTTCCTCGCACCCTCCACGATGCTCTTCGCCACCTTCGGCCCCATGCCCGGAAGACGCGCTATCTCCTCCGGGGTGGCTTCGGCAACGCGGGCCGCATCGGTGTAGCCGTGGTTATGTAGCACGCGTGCCCTCACCCTTCCCACGCCGGGTATCGCGATGAGCGGCAGCAGGTCCTCCCTGACGCCGTGCCGCACGCGGAGCCGTAAATCGCGCAGTCGACCGGCATGGCGCCATCCGAAGAGCCCCGCTATGCTCTCCATCCCGTAGATGAGCCATTCGGCTGTCTGCACCCTTCCGTGGAGGTCTCCCGGGTAAACGGAGAACATGTCCTTTATCTCGTCCTGGCTCCTCTCGTCCATCCACGCGGACAGCACCGCCGCGGTTTTCACGGCGTTGAAGTATGCGTCCTCCTCCACCTCATACGTGCTGTAGTACAGCCGCTCCGCCGCGATGTAGGTGTACAGCGTCTCTATTTCCCTCCTCCCCGCGCGGAAGGGGAGCATGTCGGGCGTGAGCGATACGAGGTGGAGAACAGCGAAATCGCTGTAGTGGTCCGACTCGTAAGCCCTCCTGAAGTACATCACCGTGAGGGGGTCAAGGTACAGGTGCGAGGTCCTCTCGCCCAGGGGGGTGGGGTGGTACTTCCCGCCCCTCTCGCTCACGAACCCGTTGTCCGCGAGGAAGTTCAGCACCTCCTCCAGGACGTCCCGCATGGCGTCCACGCCCACCGTGTGGGCGAAGAACGTCCCCGAGAAGATGCGCAGGAGCGTCTTCATATCCCACGCGAGGCGCGATGCGATGAGGGAGAGCGCATGCACCCGCAGGGCGTGGGGTGATGAGAGGTGCGACTCAATGGGCTCCACGTCGCTGAATATGTAGTTCTCCCAGGCGAACTCTGCCCAGTGTCCGTTCTCCGCCACTATAACGCCGATTCCGTAGGGGTCGTAGCCGGGCCTGCCGGCCCTTCCCAGCATCTGCTTCACCTCCCACGCGGGGATGGGCTGGTTGCTCCACCCGTCGAACCGCCTGAAGCTCTTCAGTATGACCACGCGCGCTGGGAGGTTGATGCCAGCCGCTAGCGTGGGGGTGGCGACTATCACCTTCAGCAGACCCCTGCGGAAGGCGTTTTCCACGGTCTTCCGCATCTCATTCGTCAGCCCCGCGTGGTGGAAGCAGGCGCCCCTCTCGGCCCTCTTCGCCAGGTCCTTTCCCAGGCCCCCCATTCTCTCCAGTTCTGCAGCGAATTCGCGCAGCGCCTCTCTCTCCTCCTCCGGTATGATGCGTTCCAGAACCCGGCCAATGGTCAGCGAGAGCGACTCCGCATGCCTTCTCTGGGAGACGAAGATGAGGACCTGCCCGCCTTCCTCCACGGTCGTCCTCACAAGGTTGCCCACCACTGTTCTATCCCGCGGGACGCGCATGGCTCTTCCGTCGTCCAGTTGCAGCGTTATGCCATCGTATACCCCTAAATGGAGCGGGATGGGGCGAAAATCGCTCACCACCAGGGAGGCGTTGAGCCACTCCGCCACCTCCTCCGGATTGCCTATGGTCGCCGAGAGCCCTATGATCTGCGCCTCGGGGTTGAGCCACCTGATCTTGGATAGCACCATCTCCAGCGTCGGACCGCGGTCCGGAGAGGTGATCAGGTGGATCTCGTCCGCCACCACGACCCCTATGCCGCTTATGAACCCGGGGTCAACGCGCGTTATCGCGTCAACTTTTTCACAGGTAGCCACGATGACATCCGCGCCCCTGAGGTGGTCCGGGGGAACGTCGTAGTCCCCTATCGCCAGCGCCACCTTCATCCCTATGCATCCGAACCTGCTGAGCTCCTCGTACTTCTCCATCGCGAGCGCGCGCAGGGGCACGATGTATATGCTCCTCATTCCGCGCGAGAAGGCGCGGAGAACGCCGAAGTAGCCCACGAGCGATTTGCCGGATGCCGTGGGTATGGAAACGACAACGTTTCTCCCGGAGGATATCGCCTCCACCGCCTCCGCCTGCGGCGGGTAGAGTTCCTCTATCCCCTCGCTGCGAAGTATCTCCCTGACCTCCTCCGGGACGTCCAGTTCATCAACGAGCATTCGGAAGGTAGGAAGTGCGAAGGTATTTTAAGTTTGTGGAGATGGATGGAAATCCCGCTGCGTCGCAATGTTAATATAACCACCCCCACATCCAAGGGTTAGGCGGATGCCCGGAGGTGGATCGTTGTTCTGAGCCTTATATCGGTACTCACGATATTTGTAATACTGATGTACAACCAGTTCACATCAAACCCTAGCACCTTCCTGGCGATACTGCTCTCCATAGGCGTTGCGGTGACCGTTGAATACGCCATCCGCAGGTCCACGGGACGCGGTTTCAGGGTGCGCCACCACCACGCTGCTGGTTGACGACGAAACTTTTATATAGTCCGACGTTATTACCTATATTGTCAGACAAATGTATGACAGGTGATGAATATGAGAGTTAGCAGGAGGGTGAAGAAGTGGCTCAAATCGCACAGCCTTGAGGACTTGGAGGAGATGATATACCGTGCCTCCGGAAAAGAATTGGAGATCCTGGTCAGCATCTACTACCAGATAAATCAGATGCTGAGCGAAATGGAAGGCACGGCATCCGCCATGGAAGAAGTGGTCGCGAACGCCTGATAAAAAACCTTTTTTATTTTATTTTATTTCTGTTCAACTGTGCTGCGCGTTATCAGCGACTTGCTGGCGGGCGCGACCGCCGGTAACAACTCCACTCTGATCGTTTCCTCCCTCAGACGCGGGGGTGTGATGTCCCGTGCGACGGCCTCCCTCTACGTGGCCCTTTTCATGTCTCTGGGCGTGCTCGTAGAGGGCGGTAAGGTGGCCGGTGCCTTTTCCACGGCCTTTGCGCTTGAGGATATTCTCGGACCCCTTTTGCTCGTGTCTGCCTTGGTTATGGTTATGCTGACCCTTCTGCGCGTTCCTGTGTCCGCATCCCAGGTCGTTGTTTCCGTGGCCCTCGGCCTGTCGGTGTTCTCCTACACAGCCGATATTGCCTATGTGTGCGTGGTCGTCATTTCTTGGCTTACAACATTTGGCGTGTCGTTCGCAGCCGGGTACGCGATGTGGCGTATGGCCACAGCGCTGGTTCGCAGACGTGCATCCCCCTATTTCACACTGCACCTGTTTATGCTCCTCGCGCTTGCGTCCACCGCTCTGCTATCCTACGTCCTCGGCGCGAACACTATTGCGCTGTTCACCTCGCTGGGTGCCACACCTTTGGAAGCGCAGGTTTCAGCAGTTGTGGGTGTTGTGACGGTGTCGGCGTTTCTCAGAGCCGGTCCGGGTAGAATAGCGTCGCTTGACCCCTACCTAATAGCGGTGTCCTTTCTAAGTGCCGCCGCAGTGGTTGAGGGGTACACCCAGATGGGTGTCCCCGTATCAATCATGCAGGCGGTTATGGGCGCTACACTCGGGGCGGCACGCTCTGCACGTCGCCCTGTCAATGTAGGGAACATTAAAAGGATAATTTTCGTCTGGGTGCTCATACCCCCCATCTGCACGGTGGTTGGGTTTGCGGTCAGGGCAGCGTTTTTGACGCTATGAGGAGTATGGCGTCGCTGGCATCCTCCGCGGCATCGCTCGCGTCGTCTATCTTCGCTATCAGTTTCTCTATCTGCAGTATGGATAGCACATCCAGGCGGTCGTCCATCGTGTAGAGGGTGCGCAGCATCTCAATCTTCATCTCGTCCACAGCGCTCTCGCCCTTCTCCACCTCGTAGCTCCACTTGATCGCCCTCCTGTAATCCTCGTAAAGCGCGTCCACGGCTTTTTTGAGGGCACTGACCTCTTTCAGCAGAAGGTCTGCATACGCCACGAGGTCCAATTCCTCCATGGCCTTCAGGGCCTCCTCGGTTGGCTCCCGCAGAAAGAGGACGCGGCCTGCCTGGTCTATGCGGTCAAGCAGTTTATCCATCTTCTCCACCATGGTTATGAAGGCAGATCGCTCGGCAGCGAACATTACGCCTTCGGAGAGCATCTTCTCAAGGTCCCTCCGAAGTTTATCACCCCTTTCCTCCAGATCCTTTATCTTCGCCTGATAGCGTCTGACCCCCTCCCTGTCGCCCTTCACGGCACATCCGATCTCCTTGATGAGCAGTTCGCACGCCTTTATGGAGAGGGAGGCGTGCTTCACGAGTTCTTTATGAACTTTACCTGCCTTCATCATATCCTAATCAACCCCGCCGCTATAATACTTTTCCAGGAATTCCTCCCTCGTGATGTCCATAAGGATTACATCGTGGTACCTCCCTCTGTAGAGGCGCGCCTCTCTTATGCGACCCGACTCGCGGAATCCCACCTTCCTGTACGAGCGTATGCCCCTCTCGTTGAAGGCGAACACGCGGAGGTAGACCATGTGAAGTTCGGCGCGGAGGAAGGCGAAGTCCAGGAGGAGTTTCATCGCCTCCGTGCCGTATCCCCTGCCGATGTAGTCGCGGTTGAATATCGCTATCCCCGCCTCCGCGTTCCGGTCGCGCCTGTTGACTTTCATGAGAGAGCAGTTGCCTATGAGTTCCCCCTCCGCGGTCACCACGGAGAAATGGTAATCGCCGCTCCTTCTGGCCCTCTCGTACCACTCCATCTCGTCCTCTAAGGTGTAAACCCTGTCGTAGAGAAGGAGATACTTCACAACTTCTTCGTCGTGGAGCCACTCCCAGAACCGGCGCACGTCCTCCCTCATCATGGGCGAGAGAAAGACCCTCTCCCCCCTCACCACAGCGGGTCTCATGGTGAATGAGATTGAGTTCATAGTTTAAATTCCTTTTCTATGGGAATTAAAAAGGAGAGAGCGCGCAGCACCCGCACACATCTCAAAACTTATTTATATCCTCTGTTCATACATTACCGCAATGACCATTCCCCTGGACAGGGTGGAGGAGTCGGAGAGGGAACCCGGCAAGTGGGTCCATGTCCGGCTCCGCGATTATCCGGACCTCACGATAGGCGAGATAATGGAGGTCATATCCCTCCTCAAGGCGAAGTATCCCGACAGGGAGATTTTTCTGGACGGGGACGAGGAGGCCATATGCTCAAGACCCAGGGGGTGAAATGAGTGAAGATACTGTTCATACACTCCGATTACCTTGAGTACGAGGTGACACAGCCGACGAAGGTGGCCGAGGCGATAGCGGAGGAGATGAGGAAGGGAAGGGCGGATGAGGTCCTCGCCTGCTTCATCTCCGTGGAGGAGGGCGACTCGCCCGAGAACGTGGAGAGGTACGCGAGCGAGATAAGGGACGTGGCGGAGAAGGTGAAGGCCACCCGCGTGTTTCTCTACCCGTACGCGCACCTCAGCCCCAACCTCGCGGACCCGCAGACGGCTGTCGCGGTTCTCAGGGCGCTGGAGGATGTTTTGAAGGACGAATACGAGGTGTTCCGCGCCCCCTTCGGGTGGTACAAGGCGTTTCGCATATCCTGCAAGGGGCACCCCCTCTCCGAGCTCTCCAAGGAGATAAAGGCCGGGGAGCGCCTCTCTCAGGCGCTCGTGGCGGAGAAGAAGGGAAAGACGAAGTGGTACATAATGACGCCCGACGGGGTGCTGCACGACGTTGATAAATTCGATTTCTCACAGTATCCCAGCCTGAAGAAGTTCGCGGACTACGAGATCTCCGGGACGCGCGCGTCCAACAGGCCCTCGCCCCACGTGGAGCTGATGAGGCGCCTGGAGATAGCGGACTACGAGGGGGGCAGCGACCCGGGCAACGTGCGCTACTACCCCAAGGGGAAGATAATAAAGAGCATAATAGAGGAGCACGTGCGCCGGAGGGTACTGGAGTACGGCGCGATGGAGGTGGAGACGCCGGTCATGTACGACTACAACCACCCCACCCTGAGGAAGTACCTGGAGCGCTTCCCCGCGAGGCAGTACACCGTTAAGAGCGGGGAGAAATCCCTCTTTCTCCGGTTCGCCGCGTGCTTCGGGCAGTTCCTCATGAGCCACGACGCGAACATATCCTACAGGGCCCTCCCGCTCCGCATGTTCGAGATGGCGAAGTACGCCTTCCGGAGGGAGCAGAGGGGCGAGCTGGTCGGGCTGAAGAGGCTGCGTGCCTTCACAATGCCCGATATGCACACCATCGTGAGGGACATAGAGCAGGCGAAGGAGGAGTTCCGCCGCCAGTTCCTCCTGTCCATACAGACGCTGCGGGAGCTCGGGCTGGAGCCGGGCGACTACGAGGTCGCGCTGCGCTTCACGGAGGACTTCTACAGCGAGCACAGGGAGTTCATAGAGGAGATAGCGAAACTCGCCGGGCGCCCCGTACTGGTGCAGACGTGGGAGAAGCGCTTCTTCTACTTCGTTCTGAAATTTGAGTTCAACTTCGTGGACGCGCTGGACAAGGCGGCCGCTCTCTCCACGGTGCAAATAGACGTGGAGAACGCGGAGCGCTACGACATAAGCTACGTGGACGAGAGCGGCGAGAGGAGGAGGCCCATAATCCTCCACTGCTCCACCAGCGGGGCGATAGAGCGCGTCATCTACTCCCTGCTGGAAAAGGCCTACATGGCCTCCAGGAGAGGTGAGAAGCCCATGCTCCCCGTCGGTCTCTCGCCCGTTCAGGTGCGCTTCGTGCCCATCGGCGATGCTCACCTGGATAGATGTCTGGCACTTGCGGAGCGGATGAACGCGGAGGGCGTGCGCGCCGACGTGGACGATAGAGACATGAGCATGAACAGGAAGATACGCGAGGCGGAGAGGGAGTGGATCCCCTACATCGTGGTCATAGGCGATAGGGAGGTGAAGGAGGGGACGCTCGCCGTGCGCCCGCGGAGGGAGAAGGGGACGTTCACCGCGACGCTGGAGGATCTCGTGGAGAGGGTGAGGAGGGAGAGCGAGCCGCTGCCGCCCCATCCCCTCACGCTTCCGATCCGCGTCTCAGCGCGTCCCCGCTTCACGGGGGCGACGTGAGGATGAGGGTGAGGATAGAGCTGCACCCTCTGAACGACGAACCCTACCCCTACGACCACCACTATCCCCTCTCCGGCGTTGTCTATGGATGGATGAAGGCCGCGGATGAGGTTTTGTCAGCAGAGCTCCACTACAGCAGGGAGATAAAGCTCTTCACCTTCTCTGAGGTCCTCTGCGGGGAGAGGAAGGCGACGAAAGAGGGAATACTGCCTCTCTCCAACCCCTACATCGTATACAGCTCACCCAACGCCGATTACGTGAGGGCGTTCGTGGAGGGCGTCCTCAGCCGCCCCGAGTTCCATCTAGGGGAGGCGAGGTTCGCAGTGGAGCGGGTGGAGGTGCTCAGGGAACCGGAGTTCTCAGGGAAGGCCACCTTCAGGACCCTCTCGCCCATCGTGGTTTCCACGATGACGGACGAGGGCGAGAAGTGGTACCTCCACCCGGACAGCCCGAAGTGGTACGTGAACCTGGAGAGGAATCTGAAGAGGAAGCACGCCATGGTTCACGGTGCGGACGTCCATGGCAGGCTCTCCGTGAACGTGCTGCACGCCAAGCCCAAGAAGTACGAGATAAAGGGCTCCGCCGTCAGGGGGACGCACATGCGCTTCACCGTGGAGGGGCCCCCTGAGCTCCTGCGGATCGGGTACCGGGCGGGGTTCGGGGAGCGCGGGGCCATGGGCTTCGGGTGCGTGGAGGTCGTGGATGGGTGAGGACCGCGGTTCCCGGCCCTTACCGGGTGGTTTCTTATGGGGGAAAATATCATTAAAATATTTCCTCATTTATGAGTAAATGTGTGCATTCAAACAACAAGTTAGAATCAGTCCATGGCGGGATTGAAACCCACCAAACCCTATGAGGACCGCCCCGCAGCCTCACGGGGCGGTCTGATTCCATCGTTTTTCCATGCGTATTTCCCCGCAGACTAAAGCATATCCAGAAACGCTACGATCAGGCACGCAATCCCCATTCCTATGAGTATGGCTCCCAGTATTTCACTGCCTTTCATCGTCCATCTCTCCACTCCGCAACCCTCCTGAGCCACTCCAGCACGTCCCACCACGTGAGCGCTCTCTCGTCGTTGGATGTTCTCACAACCACGAGCTCGTCGCGCTGGATGTGGGGAATCACATCACGAAATACAGGGGTGCCCTGACGGTTGGGCTTCGTTCGATTTGAACGTTGGTGAGATTTACGCCCTCGTGCATCTGCTGGACGATGTGAAGGGGATGAATGGAAAAATTGCTAAACAGATTGTGTGCTAGTCATCAGGCCGAATTAAGAAAGCAACCTTTATCCACCTCCTCATCCATTCGCCCCGCATGCTCTACGTCGCGGTTCACGGCGGAGCTGGAGTATATCGGGATCCTGATAGGCTGAAAAGCGGGATGCAGCGCGCCCTAAAGGCCGCGCTTGAGGCGCGGAATGCCTTGGACGCAGTGGAGGAGGCGGTGAAGGTTCTGGAGGACGACCCCAACTTCAACGCGGGGACTGGGAGCATTCTGAACATACGCGGCGAGGTTGAGATGGACGCCATGATAGCCCACGCGGGCGGCGTGGGAGGAGTCGCCGCCATAAGGAATGTAAGGAACCCCATTTCCGTTGCAAGAAAGGTCATGGAGGAGAGCAAACACGTGCTCCTCGTGGGTGAGGGCGCCCTCCACTTCGCCCGGAGGATGGGTTTCGGGGAGCATGACCCCGTGACGGAGGAGAGGCGCGAGAGGTGGAGGGAACTCATCGCCGCCCGGAAGGAGGAGGGGGCCTTGGAGACCGTGGGGGCTGTGGCTTATGACGGCAGCGATTTCGCCGCGGCCACATCCACGGGCGGAAGGTGGCTGAAGCTTCCGGGGAGGGTGGGGGACACACCCATCTTCGGCGCGGGGACGTACGCATCAGAGCGCGGCGCGGCCAGCGCCACGGGCCACGGCGAGGAGATAATAAAGAAACTCGTGGCGTACCACGCGGTGGAGGGCGGCGAGGACCCGATGAAGAGCGCGCGCCTCGCGATAGGCAACATCCGCGCTGGTGTGATAGTCGTCAACGCCCGCGGCGTGGGGTACGCGTACAACACGGAGATGATGCCTCTCGCGGTGTACGATGGGGAGAGGAGGAGATTTGTGCTTTGAAAATTATTCTCACCCCCTCGGCGCCAGCATGGGGTAGAGTATGACCTCCTTTATGCTGTCCTTCCCGCTCAGCACCATTATCAGGCGGTCTATGCCTATCCCCACGCCGCCCGCGGGCGGCATGCCCCATCTGAGCGCCTCCACGAAGTCCGCATCGTACTGGTGGGCCTCCACGTCGCCCATCTTCCTCCGGGCGGCCTGCTCCCTGAAGAGGGCCTCCTGCAGCAGCGGGTCGTTCAGCTCGGAGTACCCGTTGGCGACCTCCAGTCCACCGATGTAAAGTTCGAACCTCTCAACCAGCCCGGGCTCGGAGCGGTGAGGCTTGCAGAGCGGTGTGGTCTCCTGCGGGTAGTCCATCACAAACGTGGGCTGGATCAGCTTCTCCTCCCACTCGTCCTCGAAGAGCTTGGCTAGCGCCAGCCCGCGTGAGTACCCGCCCGGGAGCTCTATTCCCCTCTCCTCCAGCATGCGCTGGAGTTCCTCATCGCTCACACTCTCCGGGTTCGCACCCACCTCCCGGAGGGCGTCCCACATGCGTATGCGGCGGAAGGGCGGGGTGAGGTCCACCACCTCGCCCCTGAAAGTGACCTCTGTTGTACCATACACCTCTCGGGCCACGTGGACTATCAGCTCCTCCGTGAGGCGCATCATGTCCCCGTAGTCCGCGTAGGCCTGGTAGATCTCCAGCATGGTGAACTCGGGGTTGTGCCTGGTGTCTATATCCTCGTTGCGGAAATTCTTTGAGAGCTCAAAGACCTTCGTGTATCCGCCTACCAGGAGCCGCTTGAGGTAAAGCTCGGGTGAGATTCGGAGGTAATAGTCCCGCCCTATGGCGTTCACATGCGTCTTGAAGGGCTTCGCGTTCGCCCCGCCGTAGACCGGCTGCAGGACAGGCGTCTCCATCTCCAGAAAGCCCCTGTCGCACAGGAATCTCCGGATCTCCCGGAGGGCGAGCGCCCTTTTCCGGAAGAGCTCGAAAACCTCCGGATTCAGCATGAGGTCCAGGTACCGCTTCCTGTACCGCACCTCCACGTTCTCCACGCCGAACCACTCGTGGGGGAGACCGTAAAGCGCCTTGGAGAGTATGGCGAATTCCTTCGCGAGGACGCTCAGCTCCCCCTTCTTCGTCCTCGTCACCTCGCCCTTCACCCAGATGAAGTCCCCGCGCCCCACGAACTTCTTGAGGAAGATGTATTTCTCGGGACCGAGGACGTCCTTCTTGAAGAAGCCCTGCACCCTGTAGCCGTCCTCCTTTATGTCCCCGAAGGTGAGGCCACCGTGGATTCGCAGCGATTGGAGGCGTCCAGCGACGGCCACCTCCTCGCCCATCATTTCGTCGCCCCGCTCCACGACTTCCTTGATGGTATGGGACACCGGGTACTTGTGCGGGTACGGGTCCACGCCCATCTCCCTGAGTTCCCTCAGCATCTCCAGACGGCGCTCGTAGTCAATCCGGTCCTCTTCCATATTCCGGAGAATGGAGGGATTGTATAAATCCGTTCCTACACCCTGTAGCCCTTCTCCCTGGCCCGGCGTAGGATCTCATCCAGAACCCTATCCACACCGCGCGGAGTTCTCAGCACGTCGGCAACGGGCATTCTCAGTTTTCTCTCCATTTCAGCCGTGTAGCGTTCCAGTTCCTCCATGGTCATCCCCCTGCCGCTGACGCTGAGCGCCACGACCTTCGCCCCTGAGAAGTTCGCCGCGAGGCGCTCTATCAGGTCAATCTCCACCTCCGGGGGGTTCACCCTCGTGCCGGGAAAGCCGTGGAACTCCCTCTTCTTCGGGTCGTGAACGAGCACCACGAAATCCGGCCACGCCCCCGCGAGGAGTGACAGCGCAACGCCGCAGTACGCGGGGTGGCTGATGGCGCCCTGCCCCTCCACGAATATCATATCTCTTTTCTCCGCCACCCTCACCACCATCTCCTCCACCATTCCGCTTATGAAATCGCCGGGGATGCGGTCTATGACCACGCCCGCGTCCGCACCTATCATGATCCCCGTCTGCCCGGTGGCCACGAAGCCCGCGTTTATCCCCCTCCGCCGCGCGGCCTTCACGAGCTCCACCGCCGTGATCCTCTTCCCTATGGCTGGGGATGTTCCCATGGTCAGCACGACGGGGACGTACACGTCCCGCACGGACATGTCCATCATGCGCAGATTCTCGGGGGGCTTTCTGAGGTCAATTATCTTCCCGCCGTGTTTCTCCGCGATCTCCCTCAACTCCGGGTCGTCCGAGAGGAATGTGTGAAGGCCAGATATGACCGTCCTGCCGGCGAGAAGGGCCCTCCTCACGTCCTCGCGCCACTCCTCGGGGAAGGCACCTCCCACGGGCGCGGCCCCTATGATGAGTATGTCGTAGTCAATTCCTTCCAGATCCGCAACTATGGGTATGCCCCGCGTCCGCCCGTCTATGATTTCCCCCGCGTCCCTTCCCGCGAGGGTCTCGTCCACGACGGCCACGATCTCGTAGTCCATGGAGTGGAGAACGAGCCCCCTGGCGGTCTTCCCGCCGATCTCGCCGTAGAGCCCGCGACAGAGTATGGCCGCGCGTTTTCCACTCCGGGGCATAGAAAGGGATATGCGGAGAAAAAATATAAAGTTGGGGAGGGGCGGTCACTGCTGTGGCTGCGGGGGTTGCGGTGGCTGCGGCGGGGGCGGTGGTGGAGGCGGAGTTTCCTCCTTGCGCAGGACGAGGTATATTATCAGACCCAGAATGGGCAGGAAGAACACCAGAACGAACCACAGCGGGGCCCTGTCATCGCCGCGTCTCTTTGCGTCCTTGTAGACCCATATGGCCAGGATGAGGGATATGATGAAGGGAAGAGCATAGCAGAGGCACATTATGCCGGCAACAGCCATGAATGGCAGCCAGTCCATTCCCATGCTCTCCCCGCCCGTTTCTGTCCCGTCTGACGTTGTACCGGACGTTGTCGTGGATGCGCTGTAAGTAACGGAGTCCACGGCCGTTCCGGGGAGGATGCCGCTTGTCCTTGACGTGTAGAATTCCACGGTGTCAACGCCGTCGCTGACACCGCCTATGATCCCGTCCACGTAGAAGTAAAGCCTGTTCCCCGAAATGGAATAGGCGGTTTCATCCAGGAATGTGATGTCCGAACCGTCAACGGCCATGGTGGCAATCAGCGTTGTGGAGCCACCTGAGTTCGTGGCGTAGAGGGAAAGGTCTATGGTGTGGTCCGAGATCGTGTGAACGTTGACGAAGTAGCCGTACAGGTAGCCATCGGGCGGGTTTAGATTGATTGTCCCTCTTACCTCCATCCAGAAGACCACGCTGTTGTTGCTCTGATAGCCACCGGCGGCTACGATGTCAAAGTCCTCGTAGGATATGTCCGGGTCGTCTGATACTTGGAAGTCCACGGTCGCGCTCGCGAAGCCCGATAAGAACAGGGCCACAAGCAAACACGCTATGGATGCCTTTTTCCAGACCATACCTTTCACCGTGAACTATATACCCGTATCGCCATATATATTTTATCGGATGATTTATGAGAGACCGCCAAAGCTCTGCGTGGCGGGTGCGTCGGCCCGCCGAAGGGTGAAACCCCGCGCACTCAAACCATGTGCGTCAGATACCACCCCGTTATGCCCTCCAGAATGTACTGCACCGCCAGGGCGGCGAGGAGCAGACCTGCAACGCGCGTTAGCGCCATGGCGCCCTTCACCCCCAGAAGACGCAGGGTTCTCTCCGCCGTGAGGAGTATGACGAGCGTGATGAGCATCACCGCCACTATGGCGAGTATGACTGGAAGAAGCCCGTACTTCTCCACCATGATCATGGTGAGGGTGATGGCGCCGGGGCCCGCAAGGAGAGGTATCGCGAGGGGCACGATGGCCGCCTCTCCGATCTCCTCCGCCGTCCTCTTTCTACCGCGGGGCTTTTCGCCCTCCTTCACCATCTCCAGCGACATCATGAGCATGAGTATGCCACCGCCTATCTCCAGCGCCTCCAGCGAAATGCCGAAGTAGTCCAGTATCACGCCCCCGAAGACCGCGAAGGCGATCAGTATGAGAGTGGCAGCCAGAAACGCGTCCAGAGCAACGGCCCTCCTCTTCCCCTGCGGATACCCCGACGTGATGGAGACGTAGAGCGGGGCGGCGCATATGGGGTCCACCACGACTATGTAGGGCACGAGGGCCGCGAGGAACGCGTACAGCATGAAAGGCGGGAGGCGCCGGTGGGATATAAAACCTGCGCTGGCTCCCGTCGTTTCACTTTTAAGGCGATTAGCCCTCAACGACATCTGCGGGGCGCCCCCCAGTCGCGTCCAAAACATTAATATACTCTTTTTCACGTTAGTTCCCCTCGCCCTCGCGGGTCCTCCACGGTGTGCCCCTGCGCCGACTGGCGGTGGCGAGAGAGGAGGTGAAAGATTGAAGGATGACGATGTCAGGTACGAGCACCTGCTGAAGCACTTCTACAAGGTCCCGGTAGAGGCAATCATGAAGAAGAGCGTGTGGGACCTGCCCATACTGGAGTGCAGGGCATCCATAGAGGAGGTATTCGCCATACTCAGCTCCAGAAGGCACGTGTGGATAGTGGAGAGCAAGGACAGCATGAAATTGAGGGGCATAATCACCGAGAAGGACCTGCTTGATATACTGCTGCCGAAAAAACTCTCCCCTTACACCATCGGTTCCATAAACGTACGCTCCATACTGCTGGGAAATATAAAGAGGGCGGAGGACGTGATGAACACCAAAATCGTCGCGCTGAAGCCCACGGACACCGTTGAGACCGCCCTGGTAAAGATGCACCAGTACAGACACCGCCGCCTCCCCGTCGTGGACGAGCAGAAGAAACTGGTGGGCGAGATAACGCTCAAGACGCTCATAATACAGTTCAGGAGGGTGATAAAGTGGCATCGCATAACAAGGAAAACCCGCTGAGACCCCGGCTTCCCGAGCACACGGCCGAGGCGCTCATATCATTCATAGAGGACTACGCGGGAAATATGCCCGTGGTCATCGGCCTGTCGGGCGGGCTGGACTCCACCGTGGTGGCGTATCTCTGCGCCAGGGCACTCGGACCCGAGAGGGTGTACGCGTATCACATGCCGGACGACAGCACGCCCGAGGAGGACACGAGACATGCGGAGACGGTGGCCGAAAAACTCGGAATAAATTACAGCAGCGTGGATATAACCCCCGTTGAGGAGGCGTTCTTCTCCATACATCCCATCGAGGACAGGGTGGCGAGGGGCAACGTCAAGGCGAGAATAAGGATGGTACTCCTGTACTCCCACGCGAACCTTCTGGGCGGTCTGGTGGCGGGCACAAGCAACAAATCCGAGATACTCACGGGATACTTCACGAAGTACGGCGACGGGGCGAGCGACTTCGCGCCCATAGGCGACCTCTACAAGACGCAGGTGAGGGAACTCGCCCGCATCCTCGGCGTTCCCCGTGATATCATAGAGAAAGCGCCCCGGGCGGGCCTGTGGGCGGGCCAGACGGACGAGGGCGAACTCGGAATAGAGTACGACCTTCTGGATTCCATACTCCACGGCATAGAGCTTCTCTACCCATCGGAGAAAATAGCGGAACTCGTCGGTGTGCCGATGGAAACAGTCATGAGAGTGGAGGAGATGGTCAGGAGAAGCATGCACAAGAGAACGCTCACCTACATAGCCAAGATAGGTGTGAGGACGCCCGGCTGGGACTGGCGTGAGAGGTGATAAAGGATGCATGGCATCGGTAAGAAATGCGACGTCCCCGGATGCGGGGAAGAGGCCGTGCGAACGGTTTCACGGCAGAAGGCCAGCAAGGTTCTGGACATTCCCGCCGGCCGCGGGAAGGTTCACCTGTGCAAGGCGCATTACAAGGAGTTCAAGAAAAAGACGAAGAAGGACAGGGAGATAGAAAGGGCCGGATGGGTCTAACGCGATACCTCCAGCACCCAGAGGGCTCCCCTCTGCACCCTTCTCATCTCCACGTACTCCACGGGGACCACCGCAACCTCCAAGGTGGGGTCAACCTTCGCCTCCAGAATGTGCCCTCCGATGGCGCGATGGTCAGGGCCCGATAGAGCCGCATGTACGTGGAAGCGTCTTTCGCCGGACGCTATTGTTCCCTGCATCGCGAGAACCTCGTAGGGGGTGTTGTGCTCCTCGACGTGGTACTCCCTCCCGTCGAAGTACCCCACCTTGAAGTCCGTCAGCATCCCTATTCCGGTCGCTATCACGCCCTGCCTGATGCCGTACTCCTCGCATATCCTCGTCAGGCCCTCAAACAGGTCCTCGCCCTTCTCAAGAACACCCACACAGATCACGGAAACCACCTCACATATGAAACACGTACTTGCCCGGTACCCTTTTCGGATTTCCCGACCAGTAGCCGCAGAGCGGGCATTTCACGCCGAAGGGAACGATGCCACCGTCAAGGGTCACGTTCCTTATCACCTTCAGTTCACTCCCGCAGACCGGGCAGGCCTTCAGCTTCCCGAGGGGCCTGTCCGTCTGCCTGTACTCTATGTCCACCTTCACCCCGTGCTTCAGCGCGATGCGCCTCATTCTCCGGGGGGATATGGCGTAATCCTCATCTATCTTCCTGAGCGCCTTTCTGACCTCGTGCAGAAGATGCGTTTGAGTCATGAACCCCTCGCCGGAGGACACGATCTCCCTGACCTTTTCAGCCACGATCTCCTCGGGTGGTATCTTCCTCGGCATCCGATAAACTATGGTGATACCTGTATAAATACTTATTTCCAGTTTGGGGGCAAAGGTTATATCGGGCAAGCGTATAAACCACGCGAAGGCGGGGATTGCCGAGCGGTAAGGCGACGGCCTGCTAAGCCGTTGGGCGGTTGCCCACGCGGGTTCGATCCCCGCTCCCCGCGCCAGCCCTAAACCCTTTTTAACCCCCTGGTATATCACCCCGCCATGCGAATCGGCGTCATAGGCATCCAGGGCGATGTCAGCGAACACATCGCTGCGACGAGGGCCGCCATAGAGGAAATGGGAGTGAGGGGGGAGGTCCTCTGGGTGAGGAGAGCGGACGCTGCGAGAGATGTGGATGGCGTGATCATACCCGGTGGCGAGAGCACCACGATATCGCGTCTCATGAAGCGACACGGGCTGTGGGACGTGGTGAGGGAGAGAGCGCTAAGCGATGACCTCGCCGTGATGGGCACATGTGCCGGCTCCATTATTCTGGCGAAGGAGGTGGAGAACGCAGGGGATCGCGTGGCCTCCCTCGGCCTGATGGACATCGCCGTGAGGCGCAACGCCTACGGGAGGCAGCGCGAGTCGTTTGAGACGCCTCTGAAGGTGAAGGGCATGGATGAGCCCTTTCCCGCAGTGTTCATCCGCGCACCCGCCATAACGCGCGTGTGGGGAGATGCTGAAGTGCTCGCCACTCTGGGAGATGACATCGTTATGGCCAGAGAGGGGCGAATGCTCGCGCTCACGTTCCACCCCGAACTGACAGGCGATACGAGAATACACAGGATGTTTCTGGGGATGGTGGAGAGATGACGCTGGAAGCGCTGGAGGAGGAGATCAGGGCGTGCACGAACTGCCCCCTGTGCAGAACGCGTAAAAATGCCGTTCCGGGCACGGGCAATCCCCATGCAACTCTCATGCTCATAGGGGAGGCGCCGGGGAGGCAGGAGGATGAGAGGGGCGAGCCCTTCGTGGGTAGAGCAGGACGCCTGCTGAGCGAGATCCTGGCGGAGATCGGCATAGGACGGGATGAGGTATACATAACCAACGTGGTGAAGTGCAGACCGCCCGGAAACAGAACTCCCCGCGCCTCCGAGGTCAGGGCGTGCATGCCGTATCTGCGTAGGCAGATATCGCTCATCGGACCCCGCATAATGGTGCTTCTCGGGATGGTGCCCGCGAAGACGGTTCTCGGCATGTACGGTATCAGATTCACTTCAATGGGCGAGATGGTGGGGAAGGTCTTTCACGTGGATGATGTTATACTTGTACCGTGTTATCACCCCGCAGCGGCCCTTTACAACCCTCGTCTGGTGGATAGAATAAGGGAGACGCTGCGGAAGGTTGGGGAACTGTACCAAAAATGATATTTAAGGCGAGGTTCATAGTGTCATGTGTGAGAGCGGTCTATGTCCTCCTGGCCCTGGTGCTCGTCGCACCCCTCGCGTTGTCCCAGACCGTGGGGGAGACGACGGACTACATAAGCATAAAATTTCCCAGGGCCCAGGTGCTCGTCTACAAGGATGTGCCGCGGATTGAGGTGAACGTGAACGGGACATATACAGGGGTTGAGTTCACAAGGCTGTACATAGTGGACGACGTTGACGATGCCATGATGCGCAGATTTGATTTCTACACCGCGGACTTTTCGGGGGGATGGAGCGTGAAGGTGAAGGAGGGGCAAGACCCGGATATGGGCCGGTTTTATCACATATCCACGGTCAAGGAGCTCACCATGATATCCCCTCAGATTTACGGCCCCCCTGAGACCATGGATGTGCGCCTCACGTTTGACATCTACATCGCAGAGAACAACTACTCAAAGGGGGGCTACGCTGTTCGCAACAATGAGGTGCGAATAGACATAACGCTCACCGCGGGCAAGGAGTTTGAGGGTTTCATCGGAATTGAAAGCAACGTTTACGGTAGCGATGCGAATTACAGGTTTTCCGGGGTTGGGGACGGGTGGATCAATTACTCCGACCTCATGGAGCAGACGCTGTCAAATTCAGTAGAGGTTGAGAGTGGAGGATACGAGTTCGGCTACCGGTGGAACGAGGTGTGTTCGGGCGGGAATGTGATAAGCCTGTATCAGAGGGTCGGAAACGAACTCATGGTAACGTTCCTATACTCGTCTTCCCTCACCATACACCACGACCCGGAGATCGTCAGCCCGGTCCCCTTCTTTATGGAGGTGCCGGAGGGCGGAGAGGGGGGCGCGGCCGAGGTGGCCACGGAGACCGTCAAGGAAGTTCAGGAACACGGCGCATCGGTTGCCACGGGCGTAGCGGTCGGCGTTGCGATAATAGCGGTGTCTTACATCTACCTTCGGAGGAGGCCCTAATCCTCCACGAAACCTTCCAGAAAGTTGTCCACGAGTTTGTCCATGAAACTTCTCCGGAATTTTCTGAGAACCGATATCATCCGCTCGGGTTCGCGCAGGGAGTAGAATTTCGTGCGTCCCCGTTTCTCCACCGCGACGACCCCCTCGGACTGCAGATAGGCAAGGTGGCGCGATGTGGTGGAGGGCGTTATGCCCAGGGCCTCTGAGATTTCCGTCCCCGTCTTTGGCCCGTCGGCCAGGAACAGCAGTATTTTCCTGATGGTTCCCCTCCTCAGCACCTTCAGGAGTTTTTTGTCCTCCCGCGTGAGGGCCATAGATGGGTAGTATCTGACGTACTTTCCGTCCTTCACGGCCTCCACATCGCCATCCTTCACGAGGCGGTTCAGGTGGTACTCCAGCACGCCCGTCGGGAGCGAGAGGCGCCTCTGTAGTTCCCTGAAGTGAAGGCCTGGGTTAAGTATGATCTCACGCCTGATCCTCTCCCTTGCACCCCCTTCCCCCTCCATCCGTCCATCACCTTGTTATCAGGAAGAGGTAGAGTATTATGAGGAGGCCTGCGTCCAGCGCGAGGGAGTGCGTAATGTCAAAGGATAGCAGGGAAAATGCGGAGAGAACGTACAGCAGTGCCTTTAGAAGGAACAGAAAGAACACAACTGCTCCCAGCATGGCCCTCCTCGTCCCGGTGTCCCTGTAGGCCCTCACCGCCACCGTGAGAAACAGTGCGGATAGAACCAGTATCAGCCCCGCCAGCACATCAGGTAAGTTCAACGCCATAGGAGGAATAAGGGTCTATTGTCTTAAATTCTTTTCTCTCCTCCACAGAATCACCTCTATGGCGGGCGACACAATGGTGGCAACGCCGCCGGGGCCGGGGAGGATGTACGCCTCCCCCGCCAGTGTGTAAAACACAAGGATGAAAAACAACGTGGCCCCCGCCGGGACTGCGGAGACCGCTATGCGCCCTCGCCTGTCCCTCATTAGCAGTACAGAGAACACGTAGAGAACGTAAACTGCGAGCGTCATAAAAGCCACGGCAGGCGCGTAGTATCTATCCGCGAGCATGAGTATGCCCGGCATGGAGCGGTTCCAGAAACCGGCCCACAGGAATGATGTGCCCAGTAGCGTGAGGGCCAGGGGGAGGGTGTCCACGGGGGCGATCTTGGGTCTTATCAGGAACAGCAGATACGCCAGCACGCCTATGGAGGCAATTATCAGCGGCATGGAAGCGCCGTAAACTTCCACCTCAATGGGCTCGGTGGCTACCCACACGCCGTTCACATAGGTCACCGCGTAGAGGGTAACCTTGCGCCCGAAGGGATATATGTAGACCTCGCCCTGCGTGTCAACCGTCTGCCATCCGGAACCCGGGAAGGAGTCGCGGTACACAACGTGGTCGGCGTTTATGGTCTTAACTCTGACGGAAAAAGGCGATGTGCTGACGCTTAACTCCGGGGACACAGGAAAGGGCTCGCCCCAGAAAACGTGGTTGAAGAACGCCCGCGTGGTGTTCAGCCACACCGGGGTGAAGGTATGCCCCACGTTGGGGACGAGTGATATGTACTTCTCCGAACTGCCAAGAGCGGCGTAGGTGTCCATCAGCCCGTAGATGGTGAAGAATTCATCGTTCGTTCCTATGGCTATAAGGATGGGCTGCGTTATGTTGGGTGCGTAGTTTATCGGGTCCAGATATCTCAGGAAATCCCTGACCTCTGGATCGTCCGGTCCGACGAAGGGCGGGACCATGAAGTTCGTGAATGAACCTGTAAATATGGAATCCAGTACGTTCCCCGTTGCTATGAATGGCATGGCGGCCGAGATTCGGCGGTCAACCGCGGCGGATATGTAGGTAACATATCCGCCCATGCTGAAACCGGTCATTCCTATCCTCGTGTGGTCCACGTCGCTCCTGCTGTATAGAAACGTGACCCCCCGCATACAGGCATAGGCCACCTGGTAGAAATAGGAGTTTGTGGGCGACGGGACTGTGTTTAATATGCTTTCGGGTTCCATACTTGGATAGGGTGTGCTGTTGCCCCTGTCCGGGGCGTCAAGTATTAGCGCTCCCCACCCCCACTCAACGAATTTCCGCGCAAGGGGCTTCATATCTGTGTGGTTGTGCCCGTAACCATGCATTATGAGGATGGCGGGGTAGCCCGTGGCGTTGGAGGGGTGTAGAAACTCGGCGTATATCCGCACCAACTTCCCTTCGTACTCGGTTGATGTGTAGTAGAACCTCTCCTCCGTGTAGTTCACCCCGTTCTCCGTGGTGAGGTTAAGAATAGCCACGGGGGTGACGTTCAGGTCATCGCCCGCGATGCGGTCCAAGGGCCATATGTCCGCAGGGAATTCCCCCGGCTTCGCCTCCGCCATTCGCACAGGGTTGGGAATCTGAGCGGCGAGGGATGAGAGGAGGAGAAGGAGGAACGTGAGAAACGCCACCTTTATGAGCGTATTCCTCAGCGTTTCCTTATTTACCATCGCGAGAAATAGGCCGTTGCTATACATAAAACTTTTGGGTTTTCATGGATTTGTGTGATTGTATGCGCAAATCACGTCCTCTCGGGCCGGTACCTCTCCGCCTCCTTCATCTCAAGGATTTTCTTTTTGATTATGTTCTCGTTTATCGAAGGGAGGTAATAGCATATGGAGATTATGGCGATCAAGAAGGAGATACCAGTGGCCTCAAATACTATCATAATAGCGGTTATGTTCTCAAAGGGCACCAGCGCTACCATAAGAATTCCGCAAAATAGTAGTGGTAGCCACCACAGGGCCATTTTGTTCTCCAGTCTATTCAGTTCCTCTTTCATTGATTCGGTATTGGTGCTGGTTCCGTATCTGAGAAACCTGACTATTTCATCGTCCACATCGTCCGGTATGACACTCTTTCCGGTTCTTATCTCAAACTCCACAGCCCGGCGTATCTTTTGAGTGTAGTGCATGTTGAAAATGAATATTGGGTATAGCGTGCACATGAAAACATATGCAAGTGTGATAGCCGTTCTGTAATATGTATCAAAAGATATGAGGGTCATCCCCATGAGGGATGCACTCACCGCTCCGGATACCAGTATAAATGCACGCAGAATGCGCAATCCCTGCCTGTACCGTCTGAACACGGTATGCCAATCAGCGTTTTCAAGATCTCTATTCCCCTCACATCCGCTGTTAATCTCTGCCAGGTATTTTCTGTATTTCTCTGGGATAGGTATGGTGGTGTGCTGCTCATTGTACCGCTCTATCAACTTCAGATACCCAAGGGCCTGGGGACGGATCTGGTAGGCCAAAATCAGCAATAATGTCAGATATATCCCATAGATGACAACCACCATACACAATATTGCCACAACAAAATCCCACGTGGTAAGATATGGGAGAACCAGATAGAGAATATAACACACAACCACCATGATCACCGATGATGCCGCCGCCTCATTCCTGACGCGCCGCTTATCATATGGGAGGTACGGGAGCACTTCATTCATCTTTTTAATGTCTATGGTGCCGGTGTCGTCATAAACCCGCGACCACCTCCACCCCATGGCCGAACGCAGAGCCTCAAGAGCCTTATTCATGTTTTCATCCAGGAATTTGATCTTATACAGATGTTCCCGTGTGCGAATCCAGATCTCGGATACGCGCGGTCTGTCCACATTGACATTCCATTCAAGGACAGGCGTAACCCTCTCCACATCGTCAAAATTTATGAAATTCTCTTTTCCCCTCAACTTATCCCACAGACTTACCTGTGGATATAATCCGTGTTTGGTGACCATGAAGGGGTGCGTTGCCACAAAGGGCATTATATAGACAAGTATGAACACACAGTACATTATGCAATACATAACAATGAAAGGCACATTGTTCATCTCACTCACTGCCGAGAAACTGAATGATACCATAATGGGGTACATGAATAAACCGATAATTGCAGAGGTCCCTGCGGGGTGGTCTCGCCCACTCGGTTTCAGAGACCCCTCCTTGAACACGACCCCACGCTGGAAGATAGCCCTCATCTCCCTACCCGACAGTACGTAGATGACAACTGCGAGTGTTGATACGGCGCATGCAAACACGGCCGTCAGGAGATAGAAGATATCCGGATATCTCGCCGTGAAGAAGGGATGGGTGAGGCCCGCAATAGCAACCACCATGTAAAGCAGGTGAAGCCTGTCAAGCCGGGTGAGCACGATTAAATAAAAGCATTGATGAAATATATATTTTAAGTCCTCACATACACCCACGGACGGACTTTCCCCTCACGAGCCGGATGGCGCACAGTTCGCCGCACATGGTGCAGACCTCGCTGTTGCTGGGAGCCCTCTCTTTGCGTATCGCCTCCGCCTTCTCCCTGTCCATGGCGAGTTCCATCTGCCGGGCCCAGTTAAGCGCACCCCGCGCCCTGGACATCTGAAGGTCCCACGAGTACTCATCCTCAAACCTCGTCAGGTTCACCGCGTGGGCCGCGATCCTCGTGGCTATCACGCCCTCGCGAACCTCCTCCACCGTGGGGAGCGCGAGGTGCTCCGCTGGAGTCACGTAGCAGAGGAAATCCGCCCCCGCCAGGGCCGCGATGGCCCCGCCTATGGCTCCGCATATGTGGTCATAGCCCGGTGCGACATCCGTCACCAGCGGGCCGAGCACGTAGAAGGGTGCGTTGTCCGTGGCTATCTTCGCCATCCGTATGTTCGCCTCTATCTGGTCAATCGGTACGTGGCCCGGCCCCTCCACCATCGCCTGCACTCCCGCCTCCCGTGCACGCCTCACGAGGTCGCCCAGCGTGTATAATTCGGCGATCTGCATCCAGTCGGTTGCATCCGGAAGACCGCCCGGCCTCAACCCGTCGCCCAGGCTCAGCGTGGCGTCGTACTCCCTCGCCATCTCCAGCAGGTAATCGTAGTTCGCGTAGAGGGGATTCTCCTCACCGTGGTGGAGTATCCACGCCGTCAGAAACGCACCGCCCCTGCTCACGACGCCCACAACCCTCTTTCTGCGCTGGAGCCCCTCCACCACCTGTCTGGTCACGCCAACGTGAACTGTCACGAAATCCACGCCGTCTTTGAAGTGCTTCTCTATGGCGCCGAACATATCGTCCTCCGTCATGTCCACTATCGCCTTCCCCCTCCTGAGCGCATCAAAGGCCGCCTGGTATATGGGGACTGTGCCGATGACCACGGGCACTTCCCTCATTATCTGCCTCCTTATGGCATCCAGGTCTCCGCCGGTGCTGAGGTCCATGATGGTGTCTGCTCCGCATTTCACGGCGACGCGGGCCTTCTCCACCTCCATGTCCACGTCCACGATCTCCATGGACGTGCCTATGTTAGCGTTCACCTTCACCCGGAGTCCTCTTCCAACGCCCACCGGCTTCACATCATGCACGGTGCTTTTGAGTATGACGACATGACCGGCCGCGACCCGCGAGCGGAGCCGCTCCACGTCTATGCCCTCGCTCTCCGCCACGGCCTTCATCTCATCCGTAACGATGCCTTTCCTCGCGGATGATATCTGTGTCATCTCACGTTCACCTTCGTAGGGGCATACACTGAGGGGAAATAAAAGTTTGGGAAAAGTATGTATAGGGCGCACATCATTTACAACGCGTGTCCCTGAAGGTCATCATGCTGATAGGGGGTCACGACCCGTCGGGCTCCGCGGGGGTTATGCTTGACTCCGCCGTGGCACGCGCAATGGGGTGCTATCCCGTGGCGGTGCTCACGGCTCTCACGTCGCAGAACTCCACGGGGCTCCGCGAAGCGTTTCCGCTTTCCCCCACCACCATTCTGAGCCAGGCAGAGGCGCTTCTGGAGGACATGGAGCCGGACGCTGTGAAGATAGGGATGGTCCCGAATGCGGATGCGGCGGAAGCGATATCATCCATATTAGACCGGGTGAGAGCCCCTGTCGTGCTGGACACGCCCCTCAGGGCCAAAAACGGCGCCCCCCTCTGCACGCCCGACGCCGTGGAAGCGCTGTGCACAATGTTAATCCCGCGTGCAACCGTAGTCACCCCCAACGCCGTGGAAGCAGGGAATCTAACGGGCATCCCCGTCCACAATCTGGACTCTGCGGTGAAGGCGGCTGAGGCGCTTCTCAAAATGGGGGCAGAGGCCGCCGTGGTGAAGGGCGGTCATCTCAGAGAATGCGTGGACGTGCTCGTTCACGCGGGTGAGGTGCACATCAGAAAGCGGGAAAAAGCATCGGCGAATCCAAGAGGAACGGGATGCGCGTTCGCAACAGCCATGGCGTGCCTTCTGGCTTCAGGCGCTGATATCCCGGAAGCATTCGCGGAGAGCTGGGAGTACGTGGGCAAACTCATAGAGAACTCCATTAAAATTGGAAGGGGACACGAGTTTCTCATGCCGTGAAGTGGGTGGTGGGGCCGCCGCGACTTGAACGCGGGTCGCCAGCGCCCCAGGCTGGTAGGATGCCAAGCTACCCCACGGCCCCTTTTGTGGTTCACTCGAACTCCAGGACCTCGTCTATGAGGTCCACATGGGAGACTATCATCCTGCGGCAGCAGTACCTCTTTATCCCGAGTTCCTCGAAGATGCGCTGTATCTCCTCGCTCGTTGGCTCCCGGTTCTCCGCCTTCCTTATTATGTCCGTCTTGTTCTTGAAGGCCACGTAGTCCGACGCTATCACCCTGCCGCAGGAGAAGCACCTCACGGGTATTATCAATTCCATCACCTGTACGACTTCTGTTTCCTCTTTCTGGCACCGCGGCCCAGCGGAAGCTTCGGGAGTTTGCGCCTCACATCGTTCACCAGCAGCGTTCTATCGTATTCCTTGTATATCTTCTCTATCTCCGGGTCATCAAAGAACCTGACTATTCCCCTTGCGATGGCCGTTCTCGCGGCCTCCGCCTGGCCCATGACACCGCCACCGCGCACGGTGACGTCTATGTCAACATGCTTCGCCTTCTCGCCTATGAGCAGGAGGGGTTCCATCATCTTCACCCTGGGAAGTTCGGCGCCGTATATCTCCACAGGGATGTGATTTATGCGCACCCTTCCCTTTCCGGGGCGCACGACAGCCCTCGCGACTGCCGTCTTCCTCTTACCGCTCGTGACGACGGTCTTCATTCTACCACCTCAAACTTCGCACCGAGGTGCTTCGCCACCTCACCCAGCGTGACGTATCCCGTGAGATGTCTGTTCAGGGCGTCCTCAATTTTCATCCTCTCCACGTTGGCATATTCCTCCGGCACGCCTATGTAGACGCGCAGGCGCCTGTAGGCGGCCTTTCCGGAGGGTTTGTAATAGGGTAGCATACCCCTGACCGTTCTCCTGAGTATGCGGTCGGGCATCCTCACGTGGCGCGGACCCTTCCTGACGCTCCCTATCTCCATTCTCTTTCTGTACTTCTCAAATATGTAGTCGCGGTCGCCTATTATAACCGCCTTCTCGGCGTTCACTATGACCACCTGCTCCCCTTCCAGGAGCATCTTCGCCACGTGGCTGGCGAGACGACCGAGAACGTGATTTTCTGCATCTATGACCTTCATTGTGATCACCCCATGATGCGAACGCCGCTGCCCTTAGGGTTCTTCTCAACGAGTTCGGGGATGCTCATGGCCTTTCCGCCCGCACCCTCTATCTTCTCCCTGGCGGTGCCCGTGAAGCCCACGGCGGCAACGGTGACCTTTCTGGTGAGAATGCCCGCGCCGAGTACCCTTCCCGGCACCACTATGACCTCACCGTCCTTCGCGTACCTCTCAATCCTGCTCACGTTCACCTCGGGCCATACCCTCCTGGGCCTCTCAAGCCGCTCCGCTATGTCCCTCCATATACGCGCGCCGTTCTCGCGGGAGGCCCGCTTGAGGAACGATATCAGTTCTATGAGTTCCGGGTTCTCCTTCCTGATCTTCCTCGCCATAGATTGATCCCCCGTGGGGTTGCCTGACAGGGGCAATGGGCAATCCGTTAATAAAACTTTCTCATAGGAAGATGCAGCCGCGACGAGGGATATTCAGGTCACAAAGTATCACTTCGCTACAGAAATGTGATATCAATGAGGGTAACCTTTATCCGCACATCTGACATTTATAGTGCAATGAGACCGGATGGGAGGCAGCCGGACGAGATGAGAGAGGTCCGCATTTTGCCCAATTACCAGAGGAACGCCTACGGCTCGGCCCTCATAGAGATGGGCAGGACGAGGGTGATATGCTCGGCGAGCGTGATAGAGAGCGTGCCGGAGTGGATGAAGGGACAGGGCTATGGGTGGCTCACCGCCGAGTACTCCATGCTCCCCGGCTCGTCCACCACGAGGATATTCAGGGACCGCGGCCACGTGAACGGCAGGAGCAAGGAGATTGAGAGGCTGATAGGTCGCTCTCTCCGCGCCTCGCTGGATATGAAGAAGCTGGGTGAGAGAACTATATGGATTGACTGCGACGTGGTGGATGCCGACGGCGGCACGAGGACAGCGAGCATAACGGGTGGATTCGTGGCGCTGTACCTCGCCGTGAATCGCCTCATGTCGGAGGGCCTCATCAGCGAGAGTCCCATCGTGAGGCAGGTGGCGGCGGTGAGCGTTGGAATAGTGAACGGGCAGGAACGGCTTGACCTCTGCTATCAGGAGGACTCGGTGGCGCAGGTTGACATGAACGTCGTCATGGACCACGGGGGCAACCTCATAGAGGTGCAGGCCACCGCCGAAAGGGGCACGTTCACGCTGGATCAGATGGGAAAACTCCTGGAACTCGCCAGCAAGGGTATATCGGAACTCATAGAGAAGCAGAGGGAGGTGCTGAAAATTGTGCAGGATGATAGGCGTTTCCTCCCGTGAGCCGGTTGAAGTGCTGCCCTACTTTGAGGCGGTCAGGGACATGGCACAGAACGGAAAGCGCGCGCCCCACGGTGACGGCTGGGGCGTCGCCTATCTGGACGGCGATGAAATCAAACTCATAAGGCACACCGAGCCGATATGGGAGTCAGGCCCTGAGGAGCTGGAGGGTATATACTCCAAACTTTTCATCATCCACGCCCGGAAGGCGTCCATAGGCGCCGTGGAGATGGAGAACATTCACCCCTTCCGCGAGAACGGATACGCCTTCGCGCACAACGGTACAGAAAAGGCGCGCCTGCGCCTTCTGAGCGGCGTGAGGGCGAGGGGCGACACGGACAGCGAGAGGATATTCCTGCAACTGCTGAAACGGAGGGAGGGGTCAAACTTCGCAGTCGCGTACCGCGCCCTCTTGGATAAGGGGCTGAGAAACCTCACCTCGTTGCTCATGGACGCTGAAACGGAGACGCTCCACGCGTTCCGGTGCACCGAACGCCTCCCCGGATATTACACTCTGTACTACGGCGTGAGCCAGGGGTTGGCCGTGGTGAGCAGTGAGCCCATCGGGTTCTGCACCGTGCCCGTGGAGATGGGGGAAATGGTGACGTTCAGCAGAGGCGAACTCGTTGAGAAGAATCTCATAGGTTCAGAATGTCTTCTATCGCACTGACGTGCAGACCCTTACGGACGGCCTCGTCCACCCGGACCCCCACAATTTTTGACCCTATCACTATGCCTCCCACGACGACGCCCTTTTCGAGGAAGACCTTAACCGTCAGGTCCTCCTCCCTGTACTTCAGCGTCTCCTCCCCCGAAATCCTGCCCACGGAGGTCACGTAGGTGTCAAAGCACCTCACCGTGTGGCTTCTAACCGTGCCGTGGTACTTCACCGAACCGCCGGCGATGTTCTCCGCCGCCACCTCCGCCTGCTCCACCGCCGCACGGGCCGTGCCGTAGACGTTTCCCTCCCACTCAACCACGTCCCCCGCTGCCCAGATATCCCTGTACTTTCCACCTGTTCCCTCAACCCTGAGCGCGCTGTCCACGACTATGCCCCTTCTAACCATGGCGCAGCTGGAAAGGGGTTCAACGTTGGGAACGATGCCCGCAGCGAATACGACGACGTCCGCATGGAATCTCCCTCCGGCCGCGACCACCTCGCTCACCTGGAGCGTTCCATTCAGCCCCACAACCTCTGAGTTGAGGTGCACCTTCACGCCGGCTTCTTCCACGATTTCGCGGAGATGCTCCGCGGTCTCCGCGTCCATATACGCCGGCATGAGACGGCCCTCTCGCTCGTGTATGGATATCTCCAGAGCGCCCCCGAAGCGCTTTGTGAGGGCCGCAGCGACCTCTATTCCGAGTGGCCCGCCCCCCACAATGGCCACCCTGTGAGCCGCATCGCACCGTTCCAGTATGGCCCTCGCATCCTCTATGTGTCTCAGCGCGAAGACACCCCGGAGGTCGCGACCCGGAATCTGGGGGATGAGTGGGCTCGCGCCCGTGGCGACCAGGAGTGCATCGTACTCGTATTCACCTGCGTCAGTCTTTACCTTCTTCATGAATGGATTTACGCCGGTGACCCGCTCTCCTACCTGCAGCGCTATACCCCTCTCCTCGTACCACCCCTCACCGTGTTTTATGATCTCACTCTCATTGACATCTCCGGCAATCAGATCTATGAGCGAGGAGCGGGAGTAATAGGGGTACCTCTCGTCGGTGATAATACTGACATGAAAGCCCTTTTCACCCAGCCGCTCCGCCGCGACTGTCCCGGCGGCACCGCCTCCCAGTATAACCACGTGAGCCGAATCCATGCTCATAGGGATGGTGCAGGGGCTTAATAACTTTCGCGCACGAGGAAGCGTTTAATACCTTCAAGGGCATTCGGGTAACGGTGAACACCATGAAAGCTGGCCATGTGAACGAGGTTCCCGTGGAGCCGGTTGAGATGAAGGGCGCGGAGGGCGTTTACATCCAGTGGCTCATTAAAAAGGATGACGGAGCGAAGAACTACGCCATGCGCAGATTCATCTTGAAGCCCGGTGCGAAGATACCCAGACACATGCACGAGTGGGAGCACGAGATATTCGTGCTCAGCGGAAAGGGAAAAGTCGGCGCGGGAGAGGAGGAGGTGGAGGTCGGACCCGGCTCGTTCCTGTACATAGAGCCGGATATACCCCACTGGTACGAGAACACGGGGGACGAGGACTGGGTCTTCCTCTGCATAATCCCCTACCTGTGAATCACACCCTGTAATCCTTGGGTCTCAACCTGCGCAGCGCCACGTCCGCCGCTGCACTTATCACGTCGTACAGCTCCGAGACCTCGGGGCAGTAGGTTCTCTCCCCGAAGGCGAGGTCCTGAAGCGTTCCTCCGCATCTGATGACCGCGGACACGTAGTTGATAACCGCCCCTGCGCCCCTGCCCACCGCCTGGGCGCCCAGCACCCTGCCGTTTGCATCCGCCACAATTTTCATAACGATTTCCTCGCCCCCGGCCCACTCGGGGCGCGTGTGGCCCCTGCCACGGCCCATCACCGCGCTTTCAGCATCCTCACCCCTCATGCCCACGGCGGCCACCTCGTAACCGCCGAAGGCCGAGACGAACGCGCCGAGCGCACCCGTGTAGACGGCATCTCCGCCCGCGGCGTTTATGCCCGCGACCGCACCCTGCCGCGCGGCCGTCGTGGCGAGCTGTATCGCCGTGGGTTCGCCTGTTATCGCATGGCTCACGAGCACGCAGTCGCCAGCGGCGTATATGTGCGGGTCGCTGGTCCTCATCCGCTCATCCACCTTTATGTACCCTCCGTCCATCTCCACGTGGCCCTCCAGAAGGGAGGTGTTCGGTTTTACGCCGACTGCCATGATCACGATGTCTGCCGGCATCTCCTCTCCGCCGGCCATAACAGATACGACGCGCTCATCCCCTCGGACCTCTTCAAGGGCGGTGTCCGTCCTGATATCCACGCCCGCCGCTCTCAGATGCTCCTCCACCCGCGCCGCCATGTCGGGGTCCAGCGCCCTCGGGAACAGATGGGGCAGCATCTCCACCAGCGTGGTCTTCAACCCACGCCGCGCGAGGTAATAGGCCATCTCCACCCCGATGGCCCCTCCGCCCACGACAACCGCATTCTTCGCGGTTTTCACGGCGCGCAGTATTGTCTCCGCATCCTCCACGGTCTTCACCGTGAATACCCCCTTACCCAGAAACTCGCGCGCCCCGGGCACGGGCGGAACGACGGGACTCGCCCCCAGCGCGTATATGAGCTTATCGTACCCTATGGTCTCCGTATCACCCGTGTTCATATCCCTGACGACGACCTCCCTCGCCGAGGGGTTTATCTCCACGACCTCGCGCGACAGCAGCACCTTTATGCGGCGGGTCTGGGGGAAGGGATGGATGAGGTCCTCCACATTCACCTCACCCCCCACGGCCATGGGAATGGCGCAGGGAGAGTATGTGGGGTAGGCCCTTCTCTCAACCACCGTGATGTCCTCCTTTCTGTTGACGCCGGACGCCCATCTGACCGCGTATATCCCCGCAGTGCCCAGTCCGAGAACCACTATCATTGCAATCACCTGCCCCCGACATGGCCCCCGGCCGTTATTACCCTTACCATGCAAAAGCGTATTAATACCGGTTGAGCCATTCCCCTTTCAGGTGGTTCGCATGGACAGGATAGTGGAGTGCGTGCCCAACTTCAGCGAGGGCAGGAATATGGACGTCATCAACGCCATAGTGGAGGAGATCGCCTCCGTTGAGAACGTTTACGTGCTGGACGTGGACCCCGGCGCGGCCACGAACAGAACGGTCGTCACCTTCGTCGGCACGCCGGAGGGGGTGAAGGAGGCGGCCTTCAGGGGGATAAAGAAGGCCGCGGAACTCATAGATATGAGGTATCACAAGGGCGAGCACCCCCGCATGGGCGCCACCGACGTCTGTCCCTTCGTTCCCGTCAGCGGCGTCACCATGGAGGATTGCGTTCAGATCGCGAGGGAGGTCGGGGAGCGCGTGGGAAGGGAACTCGGCGTACCCGTCTATCTCTACGAGTACGCGGCAACCGCGGACTACCGCAGGAGCCTGGCTGACATACGCGCCGGTGAGTACGAGGCGCTCCCCGAGAAGCTGAAGGACCCGAAGTGGAAGCCGGACTTCGGGCCCGCCGAGTGGAACGAGAGGGTGGCGAAGACGGGCGCAACAGTGATAGGGGCGAGGGAGTTCCTTATCGCCTACAACGTGAACCTCAACACGAAGGATAAGAAGCTGGCGAACAAAGTTGCGAAGGTGATAAGGGAGAAGGGGTACAAGAAGAAGATGGAGGACGGCACGAGGGTTCAGGTCCCCGGGAAACTGAAGGCCGTCCGCGCGATAGGATGGTACATAGAGGAGTACAACCGCGCCCAGATCTCCATAAACCTGACGAACTACAAGGTCACCCCCCTCTGGAAGGTCTTTGACACGTGCGTTGAGGAGGCGGAAAAGGTGGGGCTCCGCGTCACCGGCAGCGAACTCGTGGGCCTCATACCCAGGGAGGCGCTGCTGGAGTGCGGAAGGCATTACCTGAAGAAGCAGGGTAAATGCACGGGCATACCGGAGGAGGACATCGTCCACATGGCGGTCGTGTCCCTCGGGCTGAACGAGGTCGCCGAGTTCGACCCGACGGAAAAGGTCATAGAGTACAAGATAGAGAAACTCCAGAAGAGGAAGAAACTCGTTGATATGTCTCTCAAGGGTTTCGCGGATGAGCTTTCCCGCGACTCTCCCGCCCCCGGTGGAGGGAGCGTCGCCGCGCTGTCAGGTGCGCTCTCAGCAGCCCTTGCGTCCATGGTGGCGAATCTGACTCATGGGAAGAAGAAGTACGCGGACGTCTGGGAGGAGATGGAAGAGATAGCCGTGGAGGCACAGCACCTGAAGGACGAGTATCTCCGGCTCGTGGACAGGGACACGGAGGCCTTTGATGCGCTGATGGCCGCCATGAAGCTCCCGAAGAAGACGGAGGAGGAAATACGCATAAGAAACGAGAAAATCCAGGAAGCCACCAGGAGGGCCATAGAGGTGCCCCTAACGAGCATGCGGCTGAGCAGGCGCCTGCTGGCCCTCGCCGAAGTGCTGGCGGAGAAGGGCAATAGAAATGCATTGAGCGATGCGGGAGTGGCTGCCCTTATGGCCTACTCCGCCGCCTACGGCGCATATCTCAACGTGATCATAAACCTGCCCGGCGTGGAGGACGAGGGATACAGGGAAAGCGTGAGAGGCGAGGCGGAGGAGATACTGAAGGAAGTCGTGGAGCGGCACCGCGCCGTTCTGGAAAAGGTCCGGGGGCAGCTCTGAGCCCCCCGATGCCATGAATTTAACAGCCTTCACAACGGCCCTCGCCCTTATACTCCTCGCGGAGATGGGAGACAAAACGCAGGTCATAGCGGTGACCCTGTCCTCCCGACACAACCACACCGTTGTTTTCGCATCGGTGCTCTCGGCCCTCCTGCTGGTGACGGCCCTGGGGGTGGCGGCGGGCACCGTCATACTCACCTTCTTTCCCCTCCTGTGGATACACATCGGAGCCGGTGCTCTATTCATAATCTTCGGCGTGAAAACACTTCTCGAGCGCGAGGGGGATGATGAGGGCAAGGAAAAATGCGATGAACACCTCTTCGCCCACGCCTTTGCCCTCACCTTCGTGGGTGAGATGGGTGACAAAACGCAACTGGCGACCATAGCGCTCACGGCGTCCTTCGGCGCACCCGTGGAGATATTCGCAGGGGCCGCAATCGGGTTCGCGGTCGTCACGGCCGTGGGCGTCTGGCTGGGCAGGTGGCTCGGCAGGCGCCTCAGACGCGAAGTTCTCAGAAACGTTATGGGATTCGTGTTCATAGGGGTGGGCGTATTGATGGCTCTCACAGCCGGTGTGTGACCCCTGTCTGCACCGCGCTGGCCCGGTGGTTCAGTTTTCTGCACGGATAGATCTTCAATTGACGAACTCTTCGGAGAACTCCCATTGATATTCTGCTTTGATTGATGTCTCTATGCCGCCGTGTTAAAATCGTAAAAATGTTTAAAAACATGGATTCCCATCGCATAGGTGTGGAGGTTGCGCTTCATAAAGTTGAAACCCTTGTCATGGCGGTGGTGCTGCTGTACACCGCCGTGGGTCTCACCGGCGTAGACGGGGAATATGAGATCACGTCGGACCATATTCAGCCCAGGAACCTGAGAATCCGCGAGGTCATCCGTATAAACAGCGATGAGGAGTTCGCTCTCATGGCGGCGAGCGAGGGCTGGCCCGGGAACGGAACCGCAGATAACCCCTACGTCATAGAGAATTACATGATTGATGCCGGTGGTGCAGGTGCGGGCATATTCATAGGCAACACGACGGTTCACTTCGTTGTGAGGGGCTGCTATATAATAAATGCCCTATATTCGTCCTTCCCCTACCATGTGGGTGCGGGCATCTCCCTGTACAACGTCGCGAACGCAACCGTTGAGAACAACACATGCACAAAGAACTCCCTGGGTATCATGCTGTACTTTGTGAGGGGTTTCAGGGTGCTCCGGAACAACTGCACGTATAACGGAGGTGCGGGGATAAGCGTGATGATCTCCGGTCTTCCACCTGGGAGTTTGCAGGCGGGCGTGGGAGGTGGGGGTGTGAGCGCCACGAGACCGAGCGCATTTTTCAGCGCTTTCAGACATGCCGACCCGGGCATTCCGCCGCCTACAGCCGGCCTTCCAGACGTCTCGGTGGAGGGGGATGAATCCGGGACTGAACGCCTCACCAACGTCGTGGCGAATAATACATGCTCATGGAATGAGATGGGTATATCGGTACAGTACAGCACCAATATCGTCCTGGTGGACAACGTATGCGATGGAAACAGATACGGGCTCCATGTCCGCGGGTCATGGGAGAGCACGCTCTCCCGGAATAAATGCACAGGCAACACGTCAGGCAACATCGCAGGCATATCGCTGGATGAGTGCAGAAATGTCTCTGTGGAGGACAACGCGTGCACCGGGAACACCTATGGGATAGCGGTCACGGGTGGTATGGGCAACGCAATCAGACGCAATACGTGCACCTACAACAAGGTTGGTATACTCCTGGAAGATTCCAGGGAAAACATCGTCCATGATAACAAATGCGGTTACAACTCTGGGGATGAGCGTGATACCAGGATGGCCGCTCTACCGTCGCCCCCGATTCTACCACGCGGTTGCGGCATTCTTCTATACTCTTCCGACCGGAATTCTCTGAGAGGCAATATATGCCAGGAGAACACGTTCGCCGGCATACTCCTGATTGATTCCGAATCCAACATGTTAATTGGCAATGTATGCTCCCGCTGTGGGCGTGGATTATACCTGGACGGCTCCACCCACACGCGGGTCTACGGCAATGTGATGATAAAATGTAGCATAATGATCAACGGTGGATTTGAGGCGTTCACCACGCAGGATATTCCCACCAACAACACGGTGAACGGGAAACCCGTTTACTATTTCCGGAATGAGAGTGTGGGTTACGCCTCGGTACCGGAAGATGCGGGGCAGGTCATACTCGGGAACGTTATGTCTCTGGAAATAAAAAATCTCTCAATAGAAAACACGACCGCAGCCATTCTGGTCGGCCATTCCTCGGCCATCCGCATATCGGGAAATGAACTCTATGACAATGTGTGGGGCATATACATCTGGAAGAGCTCAAATATAAGGGTTGAAAGTAATGTGTGTTCCCTCTCGCATGTGGGTGTGGCTGTGAAGTCCTCCGAAAACATCCGCGTTGGACAGAACGCACTCACAGGTAATAAGGTGGGGCTTTTGATATGCGAATCAACGCGGTGCACCGTGGACCGCAATACATTCAATCGCAACGATGACGGTGCGGTTCTCAGGAATTCCGGAGAGTGCGTGGTGAGCAACAATTCGTTCACCGAAAACGCCGTGTCCGGTATATATCTATACTACTCCGAAGACATCTCCGTGGAATACAACACCTGCGGCTGGAACAGATATGGAATACGTTTGATGAACTCCAATAGGAACCGGATCATACGCAACACACTATCCAACAACACCAACTACGGTGTTTTCATAGTGTACGGGAGAGGCAACAGGATATACGGGAACTTTTTCTGGTACAACAACGGCGCCACAAACAGGTACAACCGCAGCCACGTTCAGGCATACGACAACACCGGCCAAAACTGGTGGAATTCCTCCCGTGGATATGGAAATTTCTGGAACGACTGGGCCTACAACAACGATACCAGCGATGTGAATCGTGACGGCATAGTGGACTGGCCTTACGTTATTGACGGGGGCGCGGGTGCAGTTGACCACTACCCCATATCCGCACCCGCCGGCGACCTCATGGTGTACTATGTGTTTATTCTATCCATTATCTTTGCGGTGCTTGTATCAATTGTGTACGTCTGGAGAAGGCGCCGGAAAAAGATATTCAAACTGTGAGCGTGGGGGCCATTAAGGCGGTCTCCTGCAACCGATTAAACTGAATTCGGGTGTGGAATACGTCCTGGGTCCATGGAACACGCTGGCGAAAATTTTTTATCCCAAACGGCATTATACCCCTCACACCGGTGGTTTTTATGAGGTACACAAGATTTGAAAAGGCAAGAATCATAGGCGCCCGGGCGCTTCAGATAGCCATGGGTGCACCCGTTCTCATCCCTGTTCCGGAGGACCTCGTGGACCCCGTTCTCATCGCTATGAGGGAGTTTGAGATGGGGGTAGTGCCTATAACCGTTCTACGAGAGTGATGAACTCCTCCATGTCCATAAGCATGACCTTTTCCGGCGGTTTGAGGCCGTCAACGTAACCGTAGCGATACACAACCACGCCCGGTCCATATGTGTTTACATAGGGAATCAACTGTCTGCGGGACACACGACTCATCTCCTCTTCATCGCAGAAGGATGCCTTCGCTTCCACCCATTTGAGGACATGCTCGCGGACGCGCACTCCGTCTTTAAGCAGAAAATCCGGTGTTTTCCTTCCACCGCCCCGCAGGTCCCCTTCGCGGAGATATGCAACCCCAACCGAACTGAGCAACCGAGCGATCTCATCCTCCATCTCGGCCCCCCTCTGGTGCTGCTCCTCCGATGCGGATGGAGAGTATACGATGTCCACCTCGGAGGCCATCCGCAGTTCCTCCCTCAGGCGCGCGTCCTCCACCTCCGCAGGGTCGCTGAGGAGGGACCACGCCTTTTTCCTCGTGTATCCCATGGCCTGAAGGAGCATCACCGCCACGAGAACGGGCGGGTAATCATATTCTCTCGCTATGGCGACGATGTCCTCGCCGTCGTTCCACGCGGATAGTATGTCCTCCATGTGTGACAGAACGTATGGATGCCTGGCGATCGTGCGACGTATGACCCTGTGGATGTATATCGCCCTGAGCACCTCCTCCGGGATGCCCCACCTAACGGACATGGACGGTATATCCCCCGGTTCTCTAAGAGCGCTGTATATCACATAGTACGTTTCCGGCGGGACCCGCACGCTCACACCCCGTATTCCATTCCGTCGTCAGGCACCATAACCTTATACTCGCCCCTGAGTTCCTCGGCCAGCGCCTCTCTGTTGTCCCCATGGCACAGCACAACGACCTCGGGATCGCACTTCCTTATGAAATCAACCAGTTCGCTGTGACCTGCGTGGGCGGAAAAGTCGTAGAAGCACACCTCCATCCTTATTCTCTCTCGCCTTCCATAGAGGTCAAGGACGCCCTCGTCCATCAGAAGGCGTCCATTCGTTCCCTCCACCTGGTAGCCTGTCAGGAGTATGGCGCTCTTCTCGTCGTCCTTGAGCCTGTTTATGTAATGGAGTGCTGGACCACCTTCCAGCATACCGCCCGTGGTGACTATGACGTCCCCGTCCATGGCCCTCTTGCGGTCGGAACTTCGGGAGACAACGTTGAACCTCCTGCGGGCCTTTTTGAGTTTCCGGGCGCTCCTCAGATACTCGGGGTTCTGGAGGAATATGTTGTTCACAGTCCTCCCCATGCCGTCCAGCCACATGTCGTAGTCCAGTTTGGCGAGAACGAGAAGCAGTTCCTGCGTCCTCCCGACGGCGAAGGCCGGGACGATGACCTTGCCCCCTCTATCCACCACCACCTCGTGTATCTTCTCTATGAACGCCCTTTCCACTTCGTCCCTGGGGGGATGCTCCCTCCCTGCATAGGTGCTTTCCACGAAGAGCACCTCCGTCTTCACGGGCCTGCATCCCCACACGAGGTGCGTGTTAACCGTCTGTATGTCCCCCGTGAAGAGAAAGGAGCGGGAGCCGTTGACCTCGTACATCGCGCTGCCCGGGATGTGGCCAGCGTTGTGGGGGGTGAAGGAGACCGGCCCTATTTCCTCGTATTTGCCGTAGTGCACCTCGTGGAAGGACTCGTCCAGGAGAAGCACGTCGTTCCGGTCAAAGGGGACGTCATGCCCCTCTATGCGGGCGATTTTCAGGGTGTCGTAGAGGAGCAGGGGCGTGGTCACGACCGTAGGCGGTGTGGCGAAGACGGGTATGTCCATATCCCGCGCCACGCGGGGGAACGTGCCCGAATGGTCCAGGTGCGAGTGCGTGAGGAACGCGGCATCCACCTCAGGCGCAGGCGGTACGAAATCCGGCGGCTTTGAGGGTGTCATCCCGTGTTCAAAGAGCATCCTGAGTCCATCCATCTCAACGTAGAGCGAGAGATTGCCGACGGCAGACGCGCCCCCTATGAACCTGAACTTGAGGTCAGCCACAAACGGGGATGGTGGGATGAATAATAAAACTTTTGAAAGATTTAAGAGGTCGCGGATACCGCACCTGCGCCTCTCCGAACGAAAACGTTATATTAAAAACCCTCTATCACCCATCACTGCCTTCTCAGGGCGTGACTTCCATGACAGGCGACCTGCTCAAAGAGCTGGAGGAGAAGTACGAGAAACTCCGCCAGGAAATGGAGATGCATCGCATTCTCAGGGACAAGTATAACCAGGAGACGCGGGAATGGGTGCAGCGCAGAAACGCGCTGAATGATGAGATAAGGGAACTCTCTGCGAGGATACGCGAACTAAAGGCAAAGAGAGACGAGTACAACGCGAAGGTCCGGGAGTACAAGGAGAAGAGAAACCAGTGGAACGCAAAGGTCAGGGAACTGAAGGAAAAACTGAGGAGCATAGACCGTGCCAAGGGCAACAGGGAGGAGATGAGGGAGTACAGGCGCCTGAAAAAGAAGTTGCGGGAACTGGAATTCAAACAGCAGACCCTGCCGCTCTCGCCCGAGAAGGAGAGGGAACTCATAGAAATCATAGAGGAGATCGCCAAGAAGGTACGCGAGATGGAGGCGGTCATAGAGGAGAGGAAAAGGAAAGACGAGGAGTACAGGAAGGTCGTGGAGGAACTCAACGAAGCGCGTGAGAAGGCAGAGGAGTACCACAGGGAAATGGAGAAGGCGGCGGAGGAGGCGCAGAAGTACCACGACGAACTCCTCGCCCTGCTGGAGAAGATTGATGAAACGAGAAAACTCGCAGACGAAGCTCATCAAAACTTCCTGAAATCAAAGGAACTCGCGGACCAGGAGCACCTCAAGTACGTGGAGTTGAGGAAGGAGGCCAAGGACTACGAGAAGATAATCACGGGTCTCCGGCAGAAGCAGAGGGCCCAGAGGGTTAAGGCCAGAGAAAGCGAACTTCACAGGAAGGCGGAGGAGATCTTTGAGAGGTTCAAGAAGGGCGAACCGCTCACAACCGAGGACCTGCTCCTGCTCCAGAAGGCGGGCTACCTCTGAAGATGAAGGTTCTTCCCGTGTGCTCTGACTCCATGGGCGTTCGTTCCATGGCCCTTTTCATGGAGACGCCGGATGTGAGGGTGTTCATAGACCCATCCGCAGCGATGGGGCCGCGGAGGTACGGCCTCCCTCCAAAGCCCCCTGAGGTCCGCGCCTTGGAAGAGTTCAAAGCGAAAATACGCGCTTTCGCGGAAAAGGCGGATGTCATAGTCATAACACACTATCATTACGACCACTACGACCCCCACGAGGGTTTCTACGAGGGAAAGACCCTGTTGATAAAGGACCCCGCCAAGAACATCAACAGGAGCCAGAAGGCAAGGGCACGCGCTTTCCTGGAAATTGTGAGGGGCGTGGCCGACGCAATTGAAGTGGCGGACGGTAAAAAGTTCGTTTTCGGCGGGACCGAGATCGCATTTTCCCCTCCCGTGCCCCACGGAGAGAAGAGGACGCGCCTGGGATATGTGACCATGGTGGCGGTGGAGAGCGGCGGGCGGAGGGTGCTGCACACGTCCGATGTGGACGGCCCCGTGGAGGAGAGCACAACGGAACTCATACTCTCCTTCTCACCGGACGAGGTCTTCATAGACGGCCCCGCCACCTATTTTCTGGGGTACAGGTTTTCCATGGAAAACCTGAGGAGGGCTGAGAGGAATCTGGTTAAGATAGCGGAATCGGTGGAGCGCATCGTGCTGGACCACCACCTTCTGCGCGACCTCCGCTACCGGGAGATGCTCCCGTCCCTCTATGGGCATTACGATGTCCAGACATTTGCCGAGTACCTCGGCGTGGATATAACCATGCTGGAGGCGCACCGCAGGGACCTCTAACCCGAAAGAAATATATACGCTCCCGCTTTTTCCCCAGACGTCCGCCGAAGCCCCGTGGTGTAGCGGTCAAGCATGCGGGACTCTGGAGGGAACCGGCCGCAGGAGGTTGAGGAACCCGCAGGTGGTTCCCTGGGGAGATCCCGCGACGGGAGTTCGAATCTCCCCGGGGCTACCATTTTTCACAGCGCCCACAGGTGTGTGAGGCACTCCATTCCCGTGCCCTCTATGGCCTTGCGGACGGTGTCTCTGACAGCCGGTGATATCATCCCCGCGTAAATGCCGAACCAGACGGACGCCGCGCGCATCCCGAGAGATGCGAACCTCTCCAATATCGGGGCGATGTCCCCGCCGCTTCCGTCTCTCAGCGAGATGAGGGTGTGAAGGGCGTCCACATAGCACTCCTGACGCGGACTGTCGCGTGCCTGCCTCTCTATCAGAGGGCTAAGCACGTCGGTGGACGTGCCCGCGGCGCACGCTGTCATCAGAATGTGGTGCACGGTATCCCCGTGCCCTATGCCTTCCATGGCCTCAACGGCCTTCATGCAGTGTTCTTTCGACTCATCAACCCTGCCCCTCTGGAGCAGTGCGATGGCACTGAGGTGGTGCCAGGAGGCAGCGGTGGTCGGGTCGCTGTCCATTTTATCTCGCAGGGCATCAAGGGTGTCGGAGGCGTCAAGGCACCTGTCCAGAAGCATCTCTGCGCGGTAAACGAGAGCGATTCTGGAGAACTTTATGCTGCCCGTCCTCTCGGCGAGACGCTCCAGCTTGGTTAGATACTCCTCCGCCTTTTCCCACCTGCACATTTCCATGTGGAGCGATACTAGGTTGCTGTAGGCATAGCACAGACCGTCCATGGACCCAACCAGTGTGTTGTAATACGCCGACCTCTCATAGGCCTCCTGCGCCTCGTCCACTTTTCCGAGTTCCTGATAAACGGTACCTATGTTGTTGTACACCACGCCCAGCCCCACATCGTCCATTAGCTCCTCGTCTAGGTCCTTTGAGCGGATGTAGTAATCCAGCGCCCGCTCGTAATCGTTCCTCTGGGAGTGAACTATGCCCATGTTGTTGTACACCGCTGCGATTCCCTTCCTGTCCCCTATTTCCTCGTACATTCTCAGGGCTCTCATGTACATGGTCTCGGCGTCCTCATCCCTGTAATTGTAAAGGTGCGCGTTTCCCAGCATCTTCAACGCATCCGCGAGCAGCCGGGAGTTTCCGAGTTTCTCGGCGGATTTCACGCACTCGTCAAGCGTTCCCGCGGCCTCCCCGTACTGCCCCCTCCTGAGCTGAGCGCCGCCCTTGACCATCAGCGCCATAACGCGGAGGAAGAGGTCGTCATCCGGCACGCTGAGGTCAAGCCCCGCGTCGTACTCACCCATGAGGACGCGCACGTCGGCCTCGGCTATGCGCGTGTACATCTCCATCCTCCTCAGAGTGCTTGAGGCATCGGGCAACTTGCCCGCCCTCCTCTGCGCCTCCGCGAGTTGCATGTAAACGTAGGGTCGCTCCACCTGGTCGGGGAGAAGGTCAAGCGATTTAAGCGCCATGTTCCAGTAGTAGGCCGCGCTTTCATGGTCTCCCTGGTCCTCGCACACGGCGGCGGCCCTCCGTGAATACAAATACGCCCTGCTGTGGTCACCGCTTCTGAACGTGTGCTCGGCCATCTCGTAGAGGTCGTCCTCGCTTTCGTCGCCCCACACGGCCAGCCACGCGTCGGCTGCCCTTGCATGGAGTTGTGCCCTGTTCTCCACGGTGCTGTAAACGGAGTCCCGTACCCGGTGATTCTGAAAGACGATGCACCTCCCCCTCGTCGGGTGATCCATGTATACCAGAAGACCCAGCGACGTTAGGTGTTCAAGGTCATCGTCCACCTCTCTGTCCAGCATGCGGGTGAGAATTTCGCGGTTGAAGAGCGGTCCAACAACGGCAGCGGCGCGGAGAACCTCGCGCCCCGTCGGGGGCAGGGCACCGAGTATGGCCCTCACGGCCTCCTCAACGGTGGAGAACGCGCCGAACCGTCCGGTTATCTTTCCGTGGAGTTCGCCGAGGGACAGCAGGAGCGGCGACCCGCGTGTCCTTTCCCACACCTCCCGGGTGTACATGTCGCCGAGCCATGCCCGGACATCATCCTCCGAGAGGTTGTCCACCAGAACGAACCTAGCGGTGCCCGTGGCGAACAGAATCTCTATGATCTCGGCCAGAGTGGGGTTCTCCTGCCCCACCACGTAACTTCCGACGAAGAGCAGACCGGGGAAGCTCTCCGCGGCCATCCTCCGCAGAACGCGGAGGGACATGGAGTCCGCATGGTGGAGATTTCTCCAGTAGACGACCTTCCCCGAGAGAAGCGGTGCGGGATTACCCGATACGAACTCACTGTAGTCCCTGTCTGGGAAATGAAGGGACACGAACCTCTTGAGCGTGGAGTAGGGGCGCTTCATCTCCCTCTCGTCGCATCTGTACTCCAGAAGCGGAAGCCCGTTTCTCCCGGCGAACTCCCTGACCAGAGCGGTCTTCCCCGAGCCGGGGGGACCCAGGAGGAACACCACCGCGCCCTTTTCCTCTGCCTCCCTGTATGCCTCCTGAAGCATTGACAGCTGGAGGTCCCTGTTCACGAACATTGCATCTTCATGTCATCGTTGAATTTAAAGGTATTCCACCCCTCCCTATTTCTGCATCTATGAAAAGTTTATGATAGAAAGGTGCTTTGCCTGTATGGGAACATGCAGATGGCACATGTACAGGTTTATGGGCGATTGGACGATAGATTTGGTGTACTTCGGGGGGATGTGAGAAATGAGCGGGTCGTATCAGGGCATGGTATTTATATACAGGAGCGAAGAGGTCTTAAAAGACGTGTTTAAGAAGGTTCCTGAAATCCTGCTTGATAATTATGGATTTAAGTACATTGATAGTGAAAAAAGAACGGTCGTTGAGGGAAAGGGTATTGTTAAGGAGTATGCGGAGGAAGACATAAGAAGGCTGGAGTTCCATAGCGGTGCGGAATGGATGGCAAACGTGAAACCGATGAGAGAGTATAAAATAGAGGATATCAAAAAACTATTTGATGAGATTTATGGCAAACATATATTTCTGTATAGCGTTCCATTCCCGCCTCTCAGATACATAAAGAAGCACGGAGTGGAGTACGATCCGGAGCGCCCATATTTGATGAGGAATGAGGACTATGGAAACAGCGTGGAGATTTATCCGCATACTGAGAAGAAGCCGGCATTTATACTCGATTTCTGGTCTGTACATGATTATATAGAATTTTCGGAGCCACCCTTGAGCCGGGCGGTGGAGGATTTTCTGGTGGATCTGATGAGAGACGTGGCGAGGGAAACGAAGCCGGAGTATGCGTACATGAACATAGACGAGCGGGAGCCACTTGAGTACGATCCGGTGTGTGACAGTTTAAGTGAAATGGTGAGATTTGTAGATGATGATGGCAAGGATATGTACACAAAGCCATGTCACATTCTTTACATCAGGAAGGAAGTGATAGAGAGGGAATGCGGCAGGGAGAACTTAGGGGAAGTATATCATCCGTTTTATAGGGATAGGTACAGGGTACACATTGAGGATCTGGGAGATTACTATTTGCTGTATCCAGAGAACTTTGTGTATATAACAAATCATCTTCTGTACAGATGCTGCAACAGGGACAAAGAATACGAGGTCCTGAGTAAACTTCATGGTGAGGAGGTGTTTATAAAAGGGGTATGTGGAGACATCAGAGAGGGGTTAATACTTAATGTAACCACCAACAAGAACTCTTTCACGAAAGAAGACATCATAAAAAGAATAAAAGAGTGGAGTGAGAGATACGGAGTGAACGTAAAAGAGATACGTTTTAAATAGAACCGTGTGGAGGATTCAGAGGGTAGGGAGGAGGCAAAACTAAGATATGCGCACGGGTTCAGCGAGTTGAGGGAGCGGTTCAAGGGGAGATTTAGGGGAAGGTGGCCAAAAGATCTGGATTATGATGGAGTCTTGCAGAAGACGCAGGCGATGGAGACGGAGTTGATGGCGGATATAATGCTGGTTGATATGTACGGAGACGGGGGAAGATATTAAAATGGGGTGAAGATGATAACGGATAGATATGCTTAATTTGGAGAGAGGAGTGGCGTCAGGGAAAGGGTTAATTGTGATGTGGAGATAATAGAGTTTAGGCGGTGAATATGGCGGGAGACAGGTATCTGGGGATGGTATTCGTGTATCCCAGGAACCTGCGAAAGTTGTACTGGGCTAAGAGTAAAATAATAGAAATCTTGGCCAAAAAATACGAGACCGTGAGCGGGTATTACACCAGCAGGGTGGGTGGGATATATATAAATGAGGATAGGATAATGGGATGGAAATATACGCGGGAGGTGGAGTACGATGATTTACCATATTTTTTGAAAGAGGGTAGTTATGAAATCGTGTGGGAAGAGAGGATGGACGGGGGGATAGAGGACATTAAGCATGAGCACTGGATCCGGTTAGCGAAGAGGATAGAGAAAGTGGCGTTTAAGGCATTTCCACCGAGGAGGTATCTGGATAAGTGGGGTGTGGAATACGATAAGAACTGGCCGGCGTTCCCTCTTGGGCAGAAGGAGGGTCCGTACGTGGATATAGATACCCCATTCACGCGGTATAATTATACTGGTAAAAAATATTTTATCGCCCTCGATTTCGGAACGTACGAGAATTATTTTTTGTTGGCGGATGAGAAATTGAGCCGGGCGGTGGAAGAGTTTCTGGTGGATCTGATGAGAGACGTAGCGAGGGAGACGAAGCCGGAGTATGCGTATATGAACATAAATGAGTGGAGTCCCCTGGAAGAGGATCTTGTGTGTGATAATGGTCTGTTTAAGGTTAGGTATCACGTTTATGAACATGGTGAGATTGATGTAGATTGTTATCTACCACCATTGATGTATTTAAGCAGTTCGGTCATAGATAAAAACGGAGGGAGCGAATTCTTGGAGTACATGGGTAAAAAGAAAAGGGAGAGGTTGGTGTGGGATATATGCGAAATGGAGAATGGGGTTTTGTTCCACATCGGTGATTTGACCCTCCCCGCCAACAGACCGCAGAGAAGCTTTCTGAATATTGTGGAATATGTTATATCTCCGGAAAAAAGAGAAGAAATCGTGGAAAAAATACGCAATAGTGGAAAGAAAAAAGGGCATATTTGCGATTATGAATCTGGATTATGATGGAATCTTAAAGAAAACCCAGGCAGGGGGTAAGGTGTGCGCCCGCTGGTGTGAGGGTTGTCTTATCCCGAGTTATGACTCACCGGTATCTGCGAGGGGGCGCCTGTACAAAAACAGGCCGTGTTTCAATACCACCGCACCCGCGCGGTGATAAGGTTAAGTACGCCCAGCCATATCCCCCTCAGATGAACGTCAGGGAAGTGCCCGTTGAGGAGGAGATGAAGACCGCGTATATGGAGTACGCAATGAGCGTGATCGTGGGGAGGGCACTCCCTGACGTGCGGGATGGATTGAAGCCCGTGCACCGGAGGATTCTCTACGGCATGTACGAACTGGGGGTGACCCACGACAAGCCGCACAAGAAGTCCGCCAGGATAGTGGGCGAGGTGATGGGTAAGTATCACCCCCACGGAGGCAACGCCATATACGATGCCCTCGTGCGAATGGCGCAGGACTTCTCCCTCCGCTACCCCCTCGTGGACGGTCAGGGGAACTTCGGAAGCGTGGACGGCGACTCCGCGGCCGCCATGCGCTACACGGAGGCACGCCTCTCCCGCATAGCGGAGGAGATGCTGGTGGACATAGAGAAGGAGACCGTGGATTTCGTTCCCAACTTCGACGGGACCCTCAGGGAGCCCGTTGTTCTCCCCTCAAAGTTCCCGAATCTCCTCGTGAACGGCTCCTCCGGAATAGCGGTGGGGATGAGCACAAACATCCCTCCGCACAACCTGCGCGAGGTTGTGGACGCCATCCTGCACTACATAGACAACAGGGATTGCAGCGTGGACGACCTCCTTCAGTTCATAAAGGGGCCCGACTTCCCCACGGGCGGAATAGTCATAGGGTACGACGGCCTTCTGGAGGCGTATCGCACGGGGAAAGGCAAGTTCCGGGTCAGGGGCGTCGTGGAGGTGGAGACCTCCGGGCGAACAACATACCTCGTCATACGGCAGATCCCCTACGAGACGAAGAAGAGCGAGATAGTGCGCGAGATAGCGGCGGCGGTCCGCAGCGACAGGATACCGGAGATAACCGACCTGAAGGACGAGAGCGACAGGGAGGGCATGAGGGTCACCATCCGGCTGAAGGCCGATGCAAATCCCGACATCGTGATAAATAAACTGTACGAGCACACGTCCCTTGAGGTCACATTCGGGGTGAAGTGCCTCGTCCTCGTGGACGGCGTGCCCCGTCTTCTCAACCTGAAGGGGCTCATAGAGGAGTACGTGAAGCACCGCATGGACGTGGTCATAAGGAGGGCGCAGTACGAACTCAGGAAATCCGAGGAAAGGGCGCACATCGTTGAGGGGCTGCTCCGGGCCCTCGACCAGATAGACGAGGTCATAGAGACCATACGGTCCTCCAGAAACGCGGCGGAGGCGAGGGGACGCCTCATGGCCGGCTTCGGCTTCACGGAAGCGCAGGCCAACGCCATTCTCCAGATGCGCCTGCAGAAACTCACGGGGCTGGAGAGGGAGGCGCTCCGCGAGGAAATGGAGAAGTTGAAAGAGAGGATCCAATACCTCAGAGAGGTGCTATCCAGCGAGGAAAAGAGGTATTCAATAATCAAAGAAGAACTACACGAGATCAGGAAGAAGTACGGCGATGAGAGGCGCACGGTCATCCTCAAGGAGTCCATACAGCGCAGGAGCATAGAGGAGCTCATAAGCGACGAGCCATACGTGTTCGTTCTCACCTCAGGGGGCTACATAAAGAGGGTTGCGCCGGAGGAGTATCGCAGGCAGAGGAGGGGCGGGAAGGGCGTGACCACAGACGGCGGCACCGTTGACGACACCATCAAGGACATCTTCTCAGCCACGACACACACGAAAATACTCGTCTTCACAAACTATGGAAAGGTTTACATGCTGAAGGGATACGAGGTGCCTGTGGGCGGAAGGCGCACGCGAGGGAAACACATAAAGTCGCTTCTCCCGCGGATGGACGAGGGGGAGGAGGTGATATGCGTCCTCCCGGTGAGGGACTTCTCCACGGGATATCTCTTCTTCACCACGCGACACGGCAGGGTGAAGAGAACCCCCCTCTCCGAATATTCCAGCCCCAGAAGCACGGGTATAATAGCCATACAACTGCGGAAAGGGGACATGCTCGTTGACGTCCGGAAGGTGGGCGAGGACGGAGAGGTCATCATCATCACGCGCAAGGGGATGGGTATCCGCTTCGGCGTGAACGAGGTGCGCCCCATGGGCAGGAGCGCCGCGGGCGTCATAGGCATACGCCTGTGGGGCGGCGATGAGGTCATGACCACGATACCCATCTCCAGACCCCACGTGCTCACGATCACTGAAAACGGGTATGGAAAGAGGACTCCTGTGGAGGAGTTCAGAAGAACGCACAGGGGTGCACACGGGGTGAAGGCACACCGCCTGACGGAGAAAACGGGAGACCTCGCGGGGGCCCTCAACGTATCGGGTGAAGAGGAATTACTTGTCGTAACCCGCAACGGGCAGACCATTCGGTTCCATTCCTCCGCGGTGCCGGTCCACTCCCGTGCCACCATGGGCGTCCGGGTGATAAAGGTGGAAGAGGACGACAGCGTGGCGAGCATCGCGGAGATCATCAGTGAAGCCTGACCCCCTCGCCCCCGAGTTTCACTATGTATGCCTTTCCCCCGGCGTCCTCTATGGCTTTTTTCGTCTCCTCAGGGCTGTCCGTGAGGGCTATTATGCTCCCCCCTCCACCGGCTCCCGTTATCTTCGCCCCATAGGAATGTTTCATCGCTGCCTCTATCATGCGGGAGAGAGCAGGATGGCCGACTCCGAGTATCGTCAGGCACCTGTTGTTTCTCAGCATGAGCTCTCCGAGTTTCTCGCAGTCCCCGTCCTCCAACGGCTTCACGGCCTCCAGAGAGATGCGCCCTATCTCCCTTATCACATCGCGGGCGAAGGAACTCCATTCCACGAAGCGGCGCACCTTCGCCACCATCTCCGCAGTTGAACTCCTCACACCCGAGTACCCGACCACAAGAGTGAGGTCGGGAACCTCAATATGATGCATGTACCACGTTGTGTCTCCCCGGCTTATCCTCCAGAGGAGCCCTTCCCTCTCAACCCTGTCCACGAGTATGCCGTGACCGTGCGTGGCTGTGGATGTGTCTGTGGGGCTGGCCCTCCCCTGCACCGAGTGCTCAACCTCAAAGCCAAGCCGCGCGACCTCCTCGGGTTCAAAACCGCCTTTCCTGAGCGCGAGGGACGCAGCGACGGTAGCCACGCTGACCGATGCGGACGAGCCCAGCCCGGAGGCGGGGGGTATGCTGCTCCTCGTGAGAATCTCAAGACCTCTGGGTGCGCCGGACAACTCCAGCGCTTTCAGCACGTACCTGTGCCTCCCCTCCTCCGGCACGTGTCCGTTTATGGTCAGGTGCGAACTCCTCCTGAGAGAAACATAGGTGCGGAGGGATATGGCAGCCGCTATGGCGGGCTCGCCGTACACCACCGCATGCTCTCCGAACAGTATGACCTTCCCCGGTGCGGAGGCGATCATTGAAAACGAGTATGAGGGGTGTGAAGTTAAACTTTCCCCTCACTCAATCCTCTCAAGCCGGATTCCCGTGCTGTTCACGTAGTACTTGAACACCCCTGTCTTCTCGGGGTGGTTCCGGACCTTCTTCACGACGAGGTACTTCTCAAACCCGCGCTCCTTCCTCTGCATCTCCAGCTCTATTATTATATCCACGATCTCCTCCACGCCGCTCTGCGTGGCGGTGCTGTAAACGTTGGTGAGCATCGTCACGAGGGACACGCTCTCGTTGTACTGGGTGTGGGCCTTGATCGTCCGGAGGGCGGAGAGAACCTTGCTGTGTTCGTAGTGCTCCAGGAAGAAGTCCAGCGAGTCAAGGACGATGCGGAATGGGGGCGTGAGGTTGGACACCTCGTACGTCACGCGCGTGAGGAAGTTCACCTCCCTCTCGCCCACACCCCTGCTGCTGCTCTCCAGTATGTACTCCAGCGGAACACCCTCCTGCCTGTACCTGCTTATCAGGAGCTCCTTCTCCAGGACCTTCGTGTAGTACTCCTGCCCTATGTTGACTATCTTCATATCGGTCGGCCAGTTGAATTCACGCATCGTCGTGAGTATGTCCTCATCTCTCTCGGTGGTGGTGAAATAGACCACCTTCTCTTTCCCTATCCCGGCGGCGGCGAACTGCTTGGCGAACAACTCCATACCGGAACCGGGCGAGCCACCCAGCAGGATGGTGTACCCTCTGGGAACGCCGCCCATGAGGGCCTCGTTGAGCACCGGAAGGCCAATATCGGCCACCTTTATCTCGGGCATACTCATCACATCCTCATTCAACGGTTATTACCTCATCCGAAACGAGATTCAGCATCGCCGCCATCTCGGGGGTGCTCTGATCCTTGAGGGACAGTATTATCATATACGCGCCCTTGCCCCTGAGGCTCGTCACAAAGATGTGGAGGAACTCGGAAAGTATTTTGAGATCGTTGTGAATGGCAAGCGAGTTCACGGAGTCCAGCACCACTATGGGCGTCTTGTCCCTGTACTTCCGCGTGAGGAACTCCACTTTGAGCATTATTGTCTCCAGCATGGTGGGGCTCTCCACGTAGAGTATCCTGTCCGTGGTGCGGGTGGCACCCATCATTATATGGGCTATGCAGTCCACGAAATATATCCTGGATATGTCAACCTCAAAGAGCTCCAGGAGGTCCATCACCTTGTTGGACGGTATGGTGGCGGATATGTAGAACACGTAGGCGTCCTTCTGCTTGGCGAAGATGTCCACCAGACCCCGGATCACGTCAAAGTACGTGTTCATATTCAGCTCTATGGAAACGGAGCATCCGGGGGGGTACTCGTCCATCTTCGCCGCTATTGACAGGGGAATGTTTGTCATGGTATCACCTCATCTCCACGCTGCCGCCCTTGAGCAGCGGGACGAGAAGAACGCCTATCGGCGTGAGGTCCAGCACATACTTCGCGCGGGAGTGCGTCGTTCCGCGCATCTTCACGACCTGGAGCGTTCTCAGGAGGTCACCCCTGCGTTCAAGGTTTCCGAGCACTATGATGCCGTCCGCTATGGCCTCCTCCACGCCGTACTGCGAGTAGCCCTTCGCGGAGGGGAGCAGCTCGGAAACCAGCAGGGTTGTGCACCCCGCATCGCTCAACTCCGTGCCGAGGCGGAGTATGAACTCCCTTATCTTCTCCTCTGTTGTGAGCCGGTAGCAGATGGAGGTGATGGAGTCAATCACCAGCCGCTTCACGTTCAGCTCCACCACCACCTTAACTATCTGGTCCACCAGTATCTGTATCTCCTCAAGCGTGAAGTCCAGTTTCTGGAGCCCCAGTTTCTCGTATATCACGGGGAGGTCTATGAATATCAGTTTCCTCTCCTCTATGAGTTTCGGGTCAAAGAACTCGTACGGTATCATGTTCTTCAGCAGTTTATCCGATGCCTCCGTGACGGATATGTACAGGGAGCGCTCGCCCTGGAGGGCGCCGTGCACCAGAAACTCTATGCTGAGCGTCGTTTTCCCGGTGCCGCAGGAGCCGGTCACCAGTATGGTGTTGCCCCGCGGAATACCCCCGTTCAGAATGTTGTCAAGTCCTTCTATTCCCGTAACGCAGCGGTCCTCCCTCGCGCTGTAGCTATCAGCCATCCACACTAATAATGCCGCTTCCCCTATATCTAACTTTTCATAGCGGGGTGGGATGAGGGGAAATCGAATTTATGTTTAAATCATTATGCGCTGTAGGATGGACCTATTGACATATTATTGAAACACCTGCGATAGAGACGAAAATCACTGCAATATTTAAAACTTAGTCCTTCATTAACTCCGACGTCGTGCGCCGCTGCGAGCGATACAATGTACACCCCGCCCACTTCAGAAAAAATTTATATACTCAATTTCTCTTAGTAGGCGACGAGGGAATATGAAGAAGGTAATCGTGGGCGGTATACCTGATGAACTTCTGCCCTGGGAAGAGATAGCCAAAGAGCAGTCCATAATAAAGATACGGACGGACAGGCGCAGATACGGCAAGATAGTGACCATCGTGGAGGGATTTGACCCCTCCGTGGACCTCCACGACATGGCGAAGATGCTCAAGAAGAAGATGGCAACGGGCGGTTCAGTCAAGGACGGACAGATCGTGCTGCAGGGCGAGCACACGGAGCGCGTGAAGAAAGTTCTGGAGGACATGGGATACACCGTGGAAATCCTCTGATGTTCACCTCCATTCTCTTTTACGATGTCGTCGGGAGCACCATGGATATAGCCCGCGCTCTCCCCCCCGGCACCGTGGTCGTGGCGCGGCAGCAGACGGCCGGGAGGGGGCGGATGGGCAGGGGCTGGCACTCACCGCCCGGCGGCCTTTGGGTCACCTTCGTCATGGAGAAAACCCCGCCCGAAAGAGCCGCCATGCTGTTCTCCACGGCCGTCGTGGAAGCCCTCGGAGAGCACGGCGTGGATGCGGAGATAAAGTGGCCCAACGACGTTCTGGTCCGAGGCAGGAAGATATGCGGTATACTCGGAGAGACAGCGGGGGAGAAAACGCTCATCGGCGTGGGCATAAACGTGGCGAACGACCCGCCGGAGGGCGTGGAGGCCACCACCATGGCGTGTGAAGGAGCGAAAGCGCAGCCCCTGGCGGTCCTCTCGTCCCTTCTGTGTGCGCTCGAGCGCCTGTCATACTTACCAGATGATGAGGTATTCCGGATGTGGAGGGAACGCATGTGCACGCTGGGCGCCACGGTCATGCACGGGGGTGAGGTCTGGACCGCTGTGGACGTCAACCCCGACGGCTCTCTCATCCTGGAGAGGAACGGAATCAGAAAGGCCGTGAAGTGGGGCGAGGTGCTCCACGTCAGGGAGCGAGAAGGGCTATGAAAATCCCGGCCGCCACGGCGGTGCCTATGACGCCCGCCACGTTCGGCCCCATGGCGTGCATGAGCAGGAAGTTGCGCGGGTTTTCTCTCAGCCCTTCTCTGTTCACAACCCGTGCGCTCATTGGAACGGCGCTCACCCCGGCGGCGCCTATCAGGGGGTTCACCTTCCCCCGCGTTATGTAGTACATGGCCATCCCCAGCAGCACGCCCCCGGCGGTCGCGGACGCGAAGGCGACCACACCCAGCCCGAGTATTTTGAGGGTTTCCAGCCTGAGGAACGCATCGCCTGTCATCATGGCGCCTATTCCCAGCCCGAGGAGAACGGTCGCGATGTTTATTATCTCGTTGCTGGCCGCCTTGGCGAGCCGCTCTGTCACGCCGCTCTCCCGCAGTATGTTCCCAAACATGAGCATCCCTATCAGCGGAAGGGCGTAGGGGACGAGCAGCCCGGTCACGATGGTGGCCGCCACGGGGAAGAGCAGTTTTTCCCTGCGGGAGACCTTTCTGAGCGGCTTCATCTCCACGCGCCTCATCCTCTTCGGCACCATGGCCCTTATGATGGGGGGCTGGATTATGGGCACCAGCGACATGTACGAGTAGGCGGCCACGGTCACCGCGGCCAGGATCTCCGGTGCGAGTTGCGTGGATAGGTATATGGTCGTCGGGCCGTCCGCCCCGCCTATGATGCCTATGACGGCCGCCTCGTGCAGGCCGAAGCCGAGCACTAGGGCAAGGCCCATGGCAACATAGACGCCTATCTGTGCCGCGGCCCCGAGCAGGAAGGTCTTGGGGTCCGCCAATAACGGCTCGAAATCCGTCATGGCCCCCAGACCCAGAAATATCAGTATGGGTATGACCTCCGTCCGGATGAGGTACACGTATATCAGGTGCATGAACTCCGTTATCTGCGACGCGGCCGGAAAGTTGGCGAGTATCGCCGAGAACCCGATGGGAACCAGGAGGAGCGGTTCCATTTTGTACCTTATGCCGAGGAAGACGAGAACTCCGCCTACTACTATCATCACGTAATTCTGCCACCCCATGGATTCAAAGCCGATGCGCAGTATCTCAATCAGGTTTGATAACAACGAGAACATCACCCCTTTCCACGCTTGCCCCCTCCGATACGCGTATCTCCTCCACAACGCCGCCCACGGGGGCCACTATCTCGTTCTCCATCTTCATCGCTTCCAGTATAAGCAGAACATGCCCGCTCTGGACCCGCTCACCCTGGCGAACGCGCACGCTCAGAACCTTGCCCGGCATGGGGGCAGTAACGACGCCATCTCCGCCCTCACCACCCTTCTCCTTCGGGGACGGCGGCGGTGCGGCGGGCACAGCGGGTGCCGGCGCGGGTACCGGAGACGGCGCCACGGGCACCTGTGCCCCCTCTCCTATCTCCTCTATCTCCACCACGTACTCCTTCCCGTTGACGGTAACCCTGAATTTCCTCCTCATCTTCCATACCTCCTCATCAGGCGGAGCAGGCCCGCCTCCTTCCACGGGCTCATTCTGGCGGGCTGTACGCTCACTATCCTGAACTTCCTTCCCCCCAGGTAGGCGGATATGGCCGCTGTGATCGCCGCCACGGTCTCGGGATCCACCCGCTTCCCGGTAACCGTTTCGCGAGGTGAGGCGACGGGAACAAGAACCTTCTTCGGCTTCTCCACCTCTGCCTCCCTGAACACCAGCCCTATTAACCAAATCACCGATGCGAGGATCCCCAGCACGAAGAAGACCATTGAGATACCCACAATTGCAACCTGCACTCCATCCATTACCGGCACCTCACAGGGGGATGTTCCCGTGTTTCTTCATGGGGCGGTCCTCCCTCTTCGTCCTCAGCGCCTCAAGGGCCATGATGAGGCGCGGGCGGGTCTCGCTGGGCAGTATCACGTCGTCCACGTAGCCCCTCGCCGCGGCCACATACGGATTCGCGAACTTCTCCCTGTAATCTGCCACGAGTTCCCTTTCCCTCTCCGCTTTGTCCTCCGCGGCCTTAATCTCCTTTCTGAATACGATCCTCACCGCTCCCTCGGGGCCCATCACCGCTATCTCCGCCGTGGGATACGCGTAAACGATGTCCGCACCGAGGTGCTTTGAGCCCATGGCGATGTACGCGCCCCCGTACGCCTTCCTCACTATGACCGTTATCTTGGGAACCGTGGCCTCGGAGTAGGCGTAGAGGAGCTTTGCACCGTGTCTTATTATGCCACCGTGCTCCTGTCCCACGCCGGGGAGGTAGCCGGGGACGTCCACGAACGTGACTATGGGTATGTTGAACGCATCGCAGAACCGGATGAACCTGGCCGCCTTGTCCGACGCGTCTATGTCCAGCGAGCCGGCGAGGACCTTCGGCTGATTGGCCACAATCCCAACGGTGCTCCCGTTCAGCCGGGCGAACCCCACGATGATGTTCGTGGCGAAGTGGGCGTGGACCTCCATGAAGGTGCCCGCATCCACCACCCTCGCTATTATATCCTTCATATCGTAGCCCCTCTTGGGATCGTCGGGCACGATGGAGTTTAGTTCGGGATCCATTCTGTCCGGCGGGTCGCCCGTGGGCACCACAGGCGGCTCCTCCATGTTGTTGCTCGGCAGGTAAGAGAGCAGGGCCTTTATCATCTCTATGCACTGCCTGTCGTCCGCCGCTATGAAGTGCGCATTTCCGCTTCTCGTATTGTGCACCGCCGCGCCTCCCAACTGCTCAAAGGTGACCTCCTCGCCCGTCACCGCCTTTATCACCTGAGGGCCCGTGATGAACATGTAGGACGTCTTATCCACCATGAAGACGAAGTCCATCAGGGCTGGGGAGTAAACCGCCCCGCCAGCGCACGGCCCCATTATGGCTGTTATCTGGGGTATCACCCCGCTCGCGAGCGTGTTGCGGAAGAATATGTCGCCGTATCCGCGCAGGGAATCCACGCCCTCCTGTATCCTCGCGCCGCCGGAGTCGTTGAGCCCGACGACGGGCGCACCCGCCTTCATGGCGAGGTCCATCAGCCCGGCGATCTTGGCCGCATGCATCTCTCCCAGCGAGCCGCCGAGAACTGTGAAGTCCTGCGCGTAGACGAAGACGAGGCGACCGTTCACCGTGCCGTAGCCGGTCACCACGCCGTCGCCCGGCACCCGCTTCTTATCCATCCCGAAGTCCGTGCAGCGGGATTCCACAAAGGTGCCGAGTTCCACGAACGAACCCTCATCCAGGAGTAGCGCAATTCTCTCCCGTGCGGTGAGTTTGCCCGACTCGTGCTGCTTTTTCACCCTCTCGGGCCCTCCACCCGCCAGGGCCCTTTTCCTCTTCTCCTCCAGAACCTCCATGGGGTCGCTCATTCAGATCACCGTCGGAGCGCGATACTCGCCATAGATGTCCTTAAGGGCCTTAACTATTTCGCCCAGGGTGGCGCCGCTCTTGACCGCCTCGTATATCCACGGCACGAGGTTGTTCTCGTTGCTCTCCTCCTTCTCCGCGTACTTCCTCACGTTGTCAAGTGCCCTCTCCACGCGGGAGAGGTCCCGCGATTCTCTGTATCTCCTCAACCGCTCTATCTGCTTCCTCGCGACCTCCTCGTCCACCTTCAGCAGTTCAACCGTTATCTCTTCCTCCTCATTCACAAACTTATTAACCCCGACCACAACTTTCTCGCCGCTCTCTATCATCATCTGCTGGCGGTAGGCGGAGTCGGCGATCTCCCTCTGTATGTAGCCGTTCTCTATGGCCGGGACCATCCCGCCGATCTCCTCTATGCGGTCCAGATATCTCCACACCTCCTCCTCTATGCGGTCGGTAAGCCATTCAATGTAATAAGAGCCGCCCAGCGGGTCGGCGGTGTCTGCCACGCCGCTCTCGTAGGCGATTATCTGCTGCGTTCTGAGGGCTATCTCCACGCTCTTCTCCGTGGGGAGGGCCAGCGCCTCATCGTAGGAGTTCGTGTGGAGGCTCTGGGTGCCTCCCAGCACCGCCGCGAGGGCCTGAATCGCAACCCTCACTATGTTGTTCAGCGGCTGCTGTGCGGTGAGGGTGGAGCCGCCCGTCTGCGTGTGGAATCTCAGCCGCATGCTCGCTGGCTTCTTCGCGTTGAACATGTCCCTCATGACCTGCGCCCACACACGGCGTGCGGCGCGGAACTTCGCTATCTCCTCCAGGAAGTTGTTGTGCGCGGCGAAGAAGAAGGAAAGCCGCGGGGCGAAGTCGTCCACATCTATCCCGCGGGAAATGACCTTGTTCACGTACTCTATCCCATCCGCTATGGTGAACGCCACCTCCTGCACGGCCGTGCTCCCCGCCTCGCGTATGTGGTAGCCGGATATGGATATGGGGTTCCACTTGGGTATCCTCTCCGCGCAGTAGATTATGGTATCCGCCACGATCCTCATGGAGGGGGCAGGGGGGAAGATGTAAGTTCCCCTCGCTATGTACTCCTTGAGTATGTCGTTCTGAATTGTGCCTCTGAGAGCCCGTGCGCTCACGCCCTGCTCCTCCGCGACTATCTGATACATGCTGAGTATTATGGCAGCCGTGGAGTTTATCGTCATGCTCGTGGAGACCCTGTCCAGAGGAATACCGTCAAAGAGTATTCTCATATCCTCCAGGGTGTCCACCGCCACGCCGACCTTCCCCACCTCGCCCAGCGCCATGGGGTCGTCGGAGTCGTACCCGATCTGCGTCGGAAGGTCAAACGCCACGCTCAGGCCCGTCTGGCCTCTGGAGAGCAGAAATCTGTACCGTCTGTTCGTCTCCTCCGCCGTGCCGAAGCCCGCGTACTGCCTCATGGTCCAGAACCGGCCACGGTACATGGTGGCATAGACACCTCGCGTGAAGGGATACTGGCCGGGATACCCGAGTTTTTCCAGGTAGTCCCAGCCCTCAAGGTCCGCCGGGTCGTAGATCACCTTCACGGGTATCCCGCCCTCGGTGACGAATACCTCCTTTCTCTCGGGGGCCTTCTTCAGAAATTCGGCGAGCGTGGTCTCCTCCCAGCGCCTTCTCGCCTCGCGGATTTTCTCAGGGTCGCACATGATATCAGGCCTCCACGAGTTCCAGGAGAACCTTCGCGCTCTTCGGATGCACGAAGGCGATCCTCTTTCCGCCGGCTCCCGTGCGTGGGACCCCGTCTATGAGGCGTATCCCCTTTTCCTTCAGGGAGGCAAGGGTTTCCTCTATGTCGTCCACGCGAACCGCTATGTGGTGCAACCCCTCACCCCTTTTCTCCAGAAACCGGGATATGGGGCTGTCCTCCGATGTGGGCTCTAAGAGCTCTATATGCGTGTTCTCCAGTTCCAGCATGGCCACCCGCACCTTCTGCTCCTCCACCGTTTCCACGGAGGACACGTGGAAGCCCATGGTTCTGTAGAGGGATATCGCCTCATCCAGATTCTTAACCGCGATGGCCACGTGGTCCAGCGCCCTCATCCGACCACCCCCAGAGCGCGGTCAAGCCACTCAACGATCCTCTTCGTGGGGGTGCCAGACGTGAAGACCTCGGCCACGCCCATCTCCTTGAGAACCGGGATGTCGTCGGGGGGGATGACACCGCCGGCGAATACCACGATGTCATCTGCGCCCCTCTCGCGTAGAAGTTCCATAACGCGTTTCATGAGGGGTACGTGCGCGCCGGAGAGTATGCTCACCCCGAGGGCGGCCACGTCCTCCTGAATGGCGGACTCCACGACCTGCTCGGGGCTCTGCCTTATGCCGGTGTAGACCACCTCGTATCCGGCATCGCGGAGGGCGCGGGCCACGACCTTCGCTCCCCTATCGTGCCCGTCCAGCCCTACCTTTGCCACCATCACCTTCGGTTTGGGCATGCGCACCACATCCTGGCGGGGGGTAATGGCGTTCTGAGTATTAAAACAATCACACAGATTTCACAACGGTTTGAAGTTTCACTTTTTCTACACCGAGGATAGAATAAATGAATGCCCGGTGAAAGGGTTTAATACCTTCCCGCAAATCCTGCGGGGAAGGCGAGGTGTGCACCATGATACTCATCTACGGCTGGAGGTGGGCGGAGAGAGCGGGAGTTCCAGAGGTGACCGAGTCCCTGAAATCCGTGCTGGACGGTCTTGGATATAACCACACCGAGTGGGAGGATGAGGTGCCCTTCGCGGAGATGCTCGGCGACATGGGGTATACCAGGGAGATGGTGAGCGCGGCGGAGCGCACCGCGGATGCGGTCAGCAGGGTTGTGGATGACAAGGGAATAAAGGTCGCGGTCACCCCTTTCGCCCACATATACCACGTATGGAACCGCGTGCTCCCCGAGAGCGGCGTGGAGTTCCCCGTGCCGATGGAGCACGTCACCACGTTCCTTCGCGATAATCTGGGGAATGCGAAGTTGCAGCCCGTCAGGGGACGCTATATATTGCACGATGCCTGTCGCCTGGGTCGCATCGGGGGGCTCGGCGACTCGCCCCGCGACGTTCTGGCCCGCATCCCGGAATTGGAAATCGTGGAGTTTGAGCATCCCGAGATGGCCGTGATGGACCTCAAACCGTGGGACATCTCGCCGTGCCCCGGCGGGTGGCTCTCCCTGGCCATCCCCGAACTGATGCCGCACGTGGCATCGGGCGTGCTGAAGAGGGAAGTTCTGCCGCGAGGGGTGGATGGAATCATAACGACCTGCGCCCTCTCATACCTCGCCTTCAGGGAGGGGTGCAGAGCGGCCGGTGCCGATATGGATGTGAAGTTCTTCACGGATGTCGTCGCGGGGGCGCTCGGGAGGTGATGAAAATGCGAAGTTACGCGGATTACGCCAGGGATATCGTGGAACTCGGCGCTGAGAACCCACGGATAGCGCTGGCACTGGAGAGGGCCATCGCCTCCTACAGGAAGAACAGGGCCACGGCCCTCACCAGATTTCCCCACACCGTGGAGATGGCCCGCGAGGTGCGTGAGATAAAGGAGAGGAGCATCGCGGGAATGGAGGACCTCGCCCGCCAAGCGAGGGATGCCATAGAGGAGAACCACGGCTCCTGTTACATAGCGAGGACGGCGAAGGACGCCTACAGGGTGCTTGAAGAGATCATCGGCGAGGGGAAAATAATCGTGAAGGCGAAGAGTCTGACGGGAGAGGAAATCCATCTCAGGCAGTTTCTGGAGGGGCTCGGAAACGAGGTCTACGAAACGGACCTCGGCGAGTTCATAATCCAGTTGATGGACTCCCGGCCCATGCACCTCCTCAGCCCCGCAATCCACGTGCCGAGGGAGGACGTGGCGAGGTTGCTGGAGGAGTTCACCGGCGAGGAGGTGCCGGCAGATATAGGGGCGATGGTGGCGAGGGTTCGGAGAATACTCAGGGAGAAGTACTTCGCGGCGCACGTTGGCATGAGCGGGGCGAACGTGCTCTCCGCGGACACGGGCACGCTGTTCATCATCGAGAACGAGGGAAACGCGAGGCTCAGCATAGGCGCGCCCCCCGTGCAGGTTAGTTTGGTGGGGATGGAGAAGGTGGTGCCCACGCTCCACGACGCCTTCAAGGTGGCCGAGGTCACGTGGAGGTACTCCAATTACCGCATCCCGTCCTACGTGAACATGGTCTCCGGCCCGAGCAAGACGGGGGACATAGAGAAGGTGACAACGTACGGGGCACACGGACCCCGTGAGATGCACGTGATACTCCTGGACAACGGGCGGACG
>Ga0209426_1000105_pt1 | contig 137896 bp, 142 predicted proteins | sample Deesub1362B_J571_FD_187697 | JGI IMG/M metagenome (GOLD analysis project Ga0209426, IMG submission 187697) | Deep oceanic, basalt-hosted subsurface ecosystem from Juan de Fuca Ridge flank, Pacific Ocean, CORK Borehole 1362B_J2.571 (SPAdes)... ...
CGCTCAAAATATCTTTGTTATACAATATGGGGGCGTCTTAAATGTGGGAATACAAGTTGACCCAGATGGCAGGATCGTGATAGGGGAAGTGTCAAAGGAATGTGCTATGAGGTCAGAAAGGGAGGAGAGGAGAAAGATGTGGTTGTCAGGGTTGATGACCAGACATTAATGCTTAAAGCCCAGCACATCCTTGTTGCAACAGGCAGAAGGGCGAACACAGAAAACCTCGGTCTGGAAAAGGCGAGGAGATTGAGGTTGCCGAAAACCTTCCATATCTCCTCATACCTCACCTTCGTGAGGGGAGGATACATCATGAGAATCAGGCCGATGGCTATTGGAATAGAAGTTGTGCCTATACTAAATGAGCCAATGATGGTGGCAACTCCAGGATAGATGTATCCTAGTGCAACACCAAGAATCATCGCCAGAAATATCCAGAGGATCGGTATTTTTCGATAAGGGAAAGTTTCCGTTTGCCATAACCAACCACAACAACGACCCCGAGTTTTTATCCCTGTCATTCGCTGATAAACGAGGATTGATAACAGTAAGCTCTGAAAAGTACTGCCGCACAAGGATTTTTAGTTCAAAAGCCATCCACTCACAGTCTCCACTCCCCCTTGCTGTTCAGGCTAGTAATAAGTGAATTGACCTCCATTACACAAACTTTACATATTCCCACATGTTAACGCGTCACGAGCCAAAAAAGTGGTGAAGGGCCGTGAGTAACGAGGATTATTTCGATCAGGTAGCCCGTCAGTGGGACGAGATGCGTAAAAGCTTCTTTTCAGAGGCGGTCAGGGACAGGGCTTTGTCAATAGCCGGCGTGGAAAAAGGCAGGATTGCTGCCGACATCGGAGCGGGTACCGGCTTCATTACTGAAGGGCTGGTTCGCAAGGGCTTGCAAGTGATCGCCGTTGACAGGTCCGAAGCGATGCTAGCGGAGATGAAGAAGAAGTTCGAGCTTTCCGATGAGATCGATTACCGTATAGGAGATGCAGAAAAGCTTCCCATCCCGGATGGAGCTGTTGACTACGTTTTCGCCAACATGTACCTCCATCATGTAGAGTCTCCATTGAAGGCAATAAGGGAGATGGTGCGGATTCTGAAGCCGGGAGGTAAACTGGTCGTTACGGATCTGGACGAACACGCTTTCGAGTTCCTGAGGGATGAGCATCACGACAGATGGATGGGTTTCAGGAGAGAAGATATTGAACGGTGGTTTAAGGAGGCAGGGCTCAGAAATGTAAGTGTAGAGTGTGCAGGCGAGGATTGCTGTGCTCAATCCAGTTGCGGAGACGAATATGCTAGGATCAGCATATTTGTGGCTTCAGGTGAGAAATGAGGTAGCAACGCGTTTTGCAGTGCTCCGCTTCCGATACATCGCAAACGTGCAAACCATTAGACTTCACTTGGGAAGGAGTGATCTATGAACACGAAATCAGCAGTTATACTGGGGCTGAAGGTGCTCGCACTGACTATTATTCTGTTCATTAGCTTCGGCGTGGCCTCTGCTATCACTGGTCAGATAGGCGAGAGCCGTCCGGAGCGGGCCGGCGTAGTATTAATGACCTTACTGATAGTCTGTTTCTTGAACACCATTGTCCTAGCATATCCAGTTCTCAGATCCCAGTGGACTGGCTGGCGACTGGTAGCCACAGTCTTCTTCGTCTTCTATGGCGTGATGACAGTCATGTCTCAAATCGAATCGGCTGTTTTCCTCTCCAATATGTTGCCTCCAGGAACACTCCCTAATCTCTTTCTGCTGGGAGCAATTGTTGCAGGGCTGTTCTCACCGCTGGCCGTGCTGATTTTGGGCAAGATGGGAGGGGAAAAGCTGTATGTTTCAAACCCACGACTGGTCATGCCCAGAAGTGAGTGGATCTGGAAACTGATTGCTATTGTCGTGGGATATCTGGTTCTATACTACACATTCGGCTATCTCGTCGCCTGGCAAAATCCTGCTGTTCGTGAGTACTATGCGCAGATCGAGATACCGTCCTGGTTGCCCCTTTTTCAAGCGTTGCGGGCACTGATGTGGACGGCTCTGGCATTGCCAGTAATCCGGATGATGAGGGGACAGTGGTGGGAGGCAGGACTGGCGGTTGGCCTATTGTTTGCCGTGTTAATGAACTCCCAGCTCTTGCTACCAAATCCGTACATGCCCGAAACCGTGCGGTTGACGCATCTGGTAGAAACGGCGTCTTCCAATTTCATCTTTGGCTGGCTGATAGTCTGGTTGCTGAACCGTCACCACACATCTCTGCGCGAGCTGTTTCAGCTGTCAGGGTAATTCACTTCACGGTAATTTGCAAACTCAAATTGTGAATGTATTCAATTGCAATGAGGCAAATTTTATAAATTAATCCAATTAATCTTGTTGTATCATGAAGGCAGCCCAACTGTATCAACGGCTCGAGAAAGATTTCATCACTTCTGAAATGAGTGAGGAGTGGGCGGAATATATGGGCCCTGTTGCAGATTTTCTAAGTGATAACTTCAAGAAGAGGTCAATTGGCCTAGTATGTGATTTTGCAATAGAGGTAAACAAAGTCTATACTGCCGTTTTTCCATCAAAGGAAGTCATGCAAAAAGTTTTAGATAACGGCGTAGAGGATGCAATGCTCTTCACCCATCACCCGCTAATCTGGGACATTAGGAAGGCTCCTGAAGTTTTTCAGCAGATGGATGTAAAATTACTGCAACAATTCAGAGGTAGAAGAATATCGATTTACAGCCTTCACGTGCCTTTAGATAATTACGGCAGTTATTCGACGAGCGTGACTCTTGCAAGAGCCCTGGGAATAAAGCCTGAAAAACCTTTTGCACCTTACAATGGATCTCTATGCGGTGTTTTTGGAAAAACAGATTTAGCAGCCATACAGGAATTGAAAGAGAGATTCGAATCTGCCGTCGGACATGGTGTCAGACTGTACAAGTACGGAGATGACGAAATTAAAGATGGGGCTGTTGCAGTTATTGCTGGTGGTGGAAATAATGCTGATATGCTGGAGGAAATCGCGTTAGCGGGAGTAAACACCTTCGTAACGGGGATAACTGTGAAAAATGACCATTCAAGAAAGGCGCACGAATTTGCTGAAAAACACGGAATCAACATTTTGGGGGGAACTCATTATTCTACTGAAAGATTTGCCTGTAGTGCGATGTGCGGTTATTTCAAGAAAATTGGTTTGCCTTCCGAGTTTGTCGAAGATAAGCCTGTGATGGAAGACATGTAAATTTGCCTTAACGTGTCCATTCAAAGTCTCTAAGCCTCAGCAGCTTAATACTAAAGCTCTCTTAGGCACTATCGCTCAAGTCAATCAGTACTTTCATTTCTTTTGCTGTATACCATATTACCGATGCATACAGCAGGTATGAGAGATTATCAGGTTTCTGAAAACGTTCATGGAGCGCTTCCACGACATGGTGATCAGGATAAGGAGGGAGGAGGACTTTTTGGTGGGAAACACCTACTGGATAGGCGTCGACCAGAGCATAACCTTCGACATCACGCCAGGCTATGCAAGGTACAGGATTGAGAACGGAGAGCTGGTGAGGGTTTAGACTTATGTAAGTGGAGATGACCAGCCCATCCCACGCATTTCCAAACTCACTCACTTAAAAGTGAACCATACCATAACCCAAACAACAACTGAAAAAATCCGTCATTTGAATTCATCTAGTCCGAACGCCTTCGGTCCTACTATCTCCAAGCCTCTATCACTCTTCCATTTCTCGTCAGCAGGTATTGTAACAACATAAACATTGCATCCATGCCTTATCTCTTCAGCGGTAACGGGTTGCAGGGTGTCTCTGTCCAGCAGTGTTATTATATCGGGCACGGTGACTCTCTCAATTCCATTTTCCGCAATCAAAAATTCGTTCTGAAAGATGATCCTGATATTACTTTCACCAGTAATCTTTGCTTCCCCGCCGTAAAATCTCTTGAATTTTCTTCTCCTGACTTCGACAACTTTTCCTTCTCCGAGAAGCGTCCCTCCTACAATTTTGCACACTTCATGTACTTTTGATTCAATTGACATATCCGACATTAGAACATCCCCAATTTTGGCAGATTTTGTGATGGTATTCCGGACTGCTGACTTTTTTAATTCCCTGCCAGTCATGGCATAAAGTGCAAGCCAAGAGTATCCTCCCATCAGTCTTGTTATCCCCCTCGCAAACCATTCGCCAAACTCGTCATCTACAGAATCAACGAATATTGTGTTCCCCTTTTCATCTGATATCGCCATCGGCGTGATGGAGATTCCATAAAGATGGAAAGTAGTCATCTGGAGCTCCGGAAATGCTCTCCCCATTCCGTCTGCATCGACTACAGGTACATCGGAGTTCAGAGCTGCTACAATCGGCGTTATCGAATTGACCCCAGCACCCTCAACTGGAGCAATGGCATATGTTCTTTCTCCGAAGTAATTTTCCAACATCTTCAGGACATTTATTGCTTCAAATCCGTTAGGGAGCTTCTCTTTTAAAATTAAAGGAGACCCCATCAAAGCCACACATATTATCAGTGCGCTGTCTGGGACATTTCTCACATCTATCAGATGAGTAGATTTGCCATCGTCGAGGAGTTGCATGGCCATTAGTTCAGAAATGTAAGTTTCCCCACCCCCACCACTTCCAAGCACCTCCGCGCCTCTAGCAATCCTTTTTACTAACCCCTTATCGACCTTTATCATACTTATATCAACTCCTAACCCTTAATTTCCTGCCCCTAACTACAATCCCAACCCTAAATCTTAAATCTTAATTCTATGCTCCTCTTTCTTGGTTTTCACCACTATAGCACTTCTCGTGTCTACCACTCCCTTCATCTTTCTGATCTTTTTGATTACCTCTGTGAATTCCTTTATATCTCCCACAATAAGCTTTATAATCAGGTCAAAATCACCAGTTACCCAGTAAATTTCTGTAATTTCCTCAAAAGATGATAATGTGTCCAGTATCTCGTCTTCGTAATTTGGTAAAGCTTTGATTTCAACAAAAGCTAAGATATTTTTACCGATTTTTTCTGGATCGACAACCACAATCTTTTTCTTGATTATACCCTCCATTTTCATCCTCTGAATTCTTCTATGGACAGTTGCAACACCGATGTTCAATTTGTCAGCTATTTCACTAAGGGATATGTTCCCATCTTCCTGCAGAAGTCTCAGGATTCTTCTGTCTATTTCGTCCAGCATTCTTCCCGCCTATTGGATTAACTGTGTTTTCAGTATTTACTTTTTCCTGAATTCATCTACACCTTTCCAACTCTCCCAATCGCTTCAATCCCAAGCCCAGGTTCATCGGGCAGGGATATTTTGCCATCCTTGACTTCTATGCCCCCTTTTACAGGGTCGTCCCTTAAAAATAAGTGAGAATCAAGATCGACATATTTTATGTTCTTAAAAGCAAAGGCTAGATGAGCTGCGGCAGTCAACGAGACTCTTGACTCTAACATACACCCAATCATGCATGGAATCCCCGCACTTTCAGCCACATGGATTATCTTAATCGCCTCAGATATGCCTCCACATTTCATGAGTTTGATATTAATACCGTCCACTGCATCATGTTTCACAACTAACAGCGCATCCCTTGCTGAGTGGACACTTTCATCGGCTATTACCGGAATCTCACTGTTCTCACGCACATACTTGAGTGCGTCTATGTCCCAAGCAGCTACAGGCTGTTCAATAAATTCCACATTGAAATTGCTGAGTTTTTTTATGAACCTGACGGCATCTTTGGGTGTGAATCCCTGATTTGCATCCACCCTTATCTTAAATCCCATACTATCAAGAAGCTCTACTTTTTCCAAATCTGCCTTTATGTCCCCCTCAGCTTTGATCTTGATGATACCGTATCCTTCCGATGCTGCCTCCATTGCCAGCTTCTCAACGATTTCAGGACTTCCTATTCCAATTGTTATGTCAGTTTCAATCTCATTTCTGTACTCCTTTCTGTAACCTCCTAAGATCCGACATAAAGGCTCAGAAAAATACTTCCCAATCAAATCGTATATGGCGATATCAAGAGCTGCTTTCGCAGCAGGTACGCCTTTGATATAACTAGTCTTCTCCTCTAACACTTGGAGATTCGGTTCCTCTCCTCTCAATGCTGGAGCGATTGCATCAATAAATGACAGGCAACCCTCCTGATTGTCGCCGGTTATCAAAGGGCTTGGCGCCCCCTCACCCACACCGACTAACTCATCACAGAACACCCTCACAAGCACATTTTTTGCATCCTTTATTTCACCTAAAGCGATTTTAAAGGGCTTTTTTAGTGACAAATTATACCTGTCTACCTTAATATCAGTTATCTTCATTTTCCTCATGACATCCCTCCCAGATTGCCTCAATCCCTATTTTTGAGTTCTCTGGCAAAATCAAGCATGATTTGGTCCAGAAAACCTCTAAATGTGTCCTCTCCTTCCATCACTGAATACTTCCCCTCTTCGATTTTTGACTTCTCTTTTAAAAGAAAATCATCAGCCATCTGGTATTTCTCAAGTATAGAGATTATTCTGCTTGCCGTGTCTACCAGTCTAAAGGGCCCATAGACCTGTGGTTCCTCCATCAATCCTCTGGCACTGCTCAATATGAAACACAAAAGCTCAAAAAAGTCTTTTTTTATTTCGTTATCCATTCTTATCACCATATTTTTCAAAAAAGATAGTTCCTTCTCTTCTTTTTGGTGGATTTGGTATCGTTTCTGGATATCCAATGGTAACAAGCAGTTCCGGAATGACGTGATTCGGTAAGTCAAGAAGCACCTGTACTGCTTTTTGATTGAAAGACCTTATCGGACATGCCCCCAATCCGAGCTCGCAGGCTACAAGCAGCATATTTTGAGTTGCCATCGCTATATCAAAGATGGATAGGTTTTCATTTCCAGCTTTCCTTGCTATTTTCATGTCCCTACAAACCACGATTATTGCTGGCGGTAAGTCGAACATGCCGGGCGATACGGATTTTATTTTCTCGACATTTTTGACATCCCTGACAGCTACGAAAACCCACGGTTGCAGATTGCCAGCAGACGGAGCCCAAATTGCGGATTCCAGGACCTTTTCGATTTTTTCATCTTCTACTGGTTGAGCTTTGAACTTCCGTATGCTCCTCCTTTTAAGTACTATCTCTAATACCGACGCCATTACACTCGTCTCTCCTTTTCGGGCGGCTTCATGTATGTCAATCTGCTCTGCCTTACACCCAGCCCTATCAGCGCCTCCATGAACCTGATGGATGCGGCAGCGGGATCAATTACTGGCACATCATATCCATCCTTTTTCAGCATCTCATGCAAATCACTTGCAACGCCCATCATGCCTGTGCAGCCCAAAATCAACACGTGAGCCCCATCATCCTTTATTGCCTTCACCATTTCATCGTAAAGTGCACTCTTCAGCCTCTCTTTGTCATGGAGTTCAAGAACAGGAATGTCTATGCTTCTAACCGATGCAAGCTTTTCACTTACTCCCAGCACCTTGGCAATGTTCTCTATCATCGGAATTACGTTTTTCAGTACTGTAACCACCGAAAACCTTTGCCCTAAGGAGCATGCGAAAAGCATGGATGGTTCAGCAGCTCCAACAACTGGAATACTCACGACTTCTCTTGCAGCCTTTACTCCAGGATCGCCAAAGCAGTCTATTATAACACCATCAAATCCCTTCTTTTCCGCTTCAATCGTTTTGTTCAGGATATCTGGCGCAGCAAGAACTTCATCATACTCAGATTCTATGGATGCCGGCCCCTTATCCAAATGTACCACTTCTATTTCAGTTTTTTCTGAAGCGTATGCTTTAAACTCCCTCTTAACCTCCTCATCAAATATGCTGACTATTATTGGGACTATTACCCTTACCCTTACTGTCACTTTTTCACCTCTTTAAAATTAAATTTTACTAAAAATATAATAAATCAGAGGGGAACAACTTCGGGCCACTCTCCTCTTACTCTTCTGTATGTCCAAGTAAGTGCCGCCTGTAAAATTACTGCTACGATGAACGCATCCACTGCCGGAACCGTCGTCAGCTTAAACAGGCCGAAACCTGTTGGAGGTGGTGTCGTGCAGAACGCAATTAGAGAACCTCCAATCCAGGCTAGAAACATGAGTGGGCGGAATTTTGGAACCTTGTCAAGATTTTCGTATTTATACATGTCTCTGTGGAACAGGAAGTAGTCTGTAACATATATCCCGCCTATGGGCGGTATGGTTGCACTGAGAATCATTAGCCACTGCACAAATTTACCGTATATGCCGGAGAGAGCTATGATGATGCCCAGGATGCCAGCAACCAGTGTAAGCTTCCATTTTGGCCAGGTTCTGAAGATGACCGACAAGCTCAATGCTGCGGAATAAAGATTGTTGTCGTTTGTGGTCCACTGTGCAAGAATCAGGACTACTATCGCTATCAATCCCCATCCAAGTCCGATCATTATCTTGACTGCATCCCATTCACCAACCGCGTGGGCGAGTATTGAGCCGAGGTAAACCATCAGGCTGAACCCTATAAGGAACCCGAGAATTGCAGCTCCAACAGCATGCTTCCTGTCCTTTGCATATCTTGTGATATCCGGTCCTATAACCGCGCCAACCATGAACGAGCCGGCTATAATGGATGCTGCGACGCCGAACGGCATTGGATCTCCTGGTGGCGGTTCAACCACTAACTCACTCCATGAGTGCTCATTTAAAACCTGAATCAGAGATGCGAGGAGTATAAGTGTCATAATCGGCACTGCAATTTTGCTGAGAAGTGCAATACCTCTGTAGCCGTAAATGGCGGTTGCCAGCATCAATATACCACCAATTATTATCAAAAGCTGGGTACTCACACTTGCTCCGACAATCAAATCAATTCCTGTGGCAGCTGTCTCCCCAAAAAGCCCAAGCTGCACGGCAAACCATCCATAAGCCCCCAATGCCAAAACTGCGGCAGTGATGTAAACACCCACATCCCCAAATGCGAATCTACCTATCATTGCAGTAGATAACCCTGTATCAGCACCGACTATTGAACATAGGGAGTTGATCACTGTCAAAACCAAGCTACCGAGGACAATGGCAGCAGCCGCAGAAGTTAAATCAAGGCCAAAACCCACGACTCCCCCTAGCATCAAGGCGGCCAGACACATTCCGATTCCTACCCACACTAGACCCATTTCAAGCCAGTTCTTCCTGAGTTCTGCTGGCACCGGTTCCCTTTCGTAGTCTTTAAAAAGCTCCTCTTTTGCATTTTCCAAAAACATCACCCCCAATTTCGAAATCCCAAACTTCCCAATTCCCAAATTTTAAATTTTCAAGTATCCAGCGGCTTTTACCCTAATTCTGATGGCATTTCCGGGGAGGTACGCTAATGGAACCTCCTCTACATCAACTATCTCGACAGTTCTCGGATCTGCTCCGGCTTTGATTGCTTCCTGAATGGCTATTTCCTTTGCTTCCCTGAGCACATCCTCTCTTCCCCTTTCTTCGAGGGAGAATACCCTGTCAATCTCACCACTGACTTGAGCAATCGCTGCACCAATGGCGTTTGCAACTTCAAAATGCGGAGGCCTGATGACTTGGGAGGCACCTCTCAATTCCCCGGGAAGCAAAATACTTCCTCCACCAACAAGTATCACAGGAACTGGATCGGGATTCGTTTTCATCCTGTCTATAGCATCCTCTACCATTGTTTTCATCTTATCTGCAGCTTTTTCAGCCAGAGATCTATCTAAACCGCTTAGCTTTGATGGATCTCCAAGTTTAGCTCTTCCCAGATGCACAGCAATATCAGTGGCGGTCAGTTTGTCTCCTCCAAAAACCAAAGCTTCCTTCTCCAGCCTATAACCAACGCTTTTCGGACCAACTCTGACCTTGCCATCCACAAACTCTACCAAGCTTCCTCCGCCGAGGCCAATGGAGATTAAATCCGGCATTCTGAAGTTCGTTCTTACACCGCCAATTTCAACGGCAACAGAGCTCTCTCTGGGGAATCCATTTACCAAAACTCCAATATCGGTAGTTGTACCCCCAACATCAACCACTATGGCATTCTTAAGCCCAGATAGAAATGCTCCTCCCCTCAAACTGTTTGCAGGTCCAGATGCTATCGTTAGCACAGGATACTTCAAAGCGTATTCGGCAGACATCAACGTACCGTCGTTCTGTGTGATATACACCTGTGCTTCTATTCCTTTTTCCCTCAAAGCACTTTCAAACGATTTTACCGCAGTTTTTGCAACCTTTACCACTGCTGCGTTTAAAACTGCAGCATTCTCCCTTTCCAGCAAACCAATGCTCCCTATTTCGTGCGAGAGTGAGATTGGAACATCACCAAGAACCTCCCTCACAATTTCCGCTGCTCTCAGTTCATGTTCGTTATTCACAGGAGAGAAAACGGCAGAAATTGCTACAGATTCAACTTTCTTTTCTTTTAACTCTTTAACAATCCTTCTCAATTCTTCCTCGTCCAATGGAGCCAGCTCTCTTCCATCAAATTCATGTCCTCCCTGAAGTATAAACGAGTGGCCACCAATGGCGCTGACCAAGTCATCTGGCCAGGAAATCAGAGGTTTTATAGATAAGGTGGCTGGCCTTCCGATTCTGATTATGCCAACCCTTGCTAAATTTCTCCTCTCAACAATAGCGTTTGTGCAGTGTGTAGTTCCAAGCATCGCGTACTCTATTTCATCCAAGCTGATGGATGCCTCCCTCAAAACTCCATCCAAGGCGTTCAGTATTCCTGTGGTTATATCCTCTGTTGTTGCCACCTTTATTTTTGCCACCGGCTTATTGTCCTTGTCTAAAATGACCGCATCAGTATTGGTTCCACCTACATCTATACCCAGCCTGTAAGTCATTCAAACTCCCCCACAATCTTCTCAATGGGTTTGTACTCCACATCATATCCAAAGTACTTTGGACCAGCGACTTCCAGTCCCTTCTCACTTCTCCACATTTCACTGCATGGCATTCCGATGACAAAGCACCTGTAACCGTATTTCACAGATTCAGTTGTTATTGGTACAGCTGTTTCCAGATCAAGGAGAGTAATTAAATCTGGAACGCTTGCAATCACCTTACCGTCTTTTATAGCCACCAAGTTTTCGTTCTGGAAGTGCACAACCAAGCTTTGGCCCTTATACTCTTCAATCCCCTCGATTCTTATCTCTCCCCTAGCAAAACCACCTGTTGTTTTTCTCTCAACATCTATAATTTTGCCTTTAAATAGCTCAAAACCGTTGGATGCTTCCAGAACAGCTTCAATCGGATTTTCTCGCCTCTCTTTTGCATCCCTTATGGCTCTACCCAATCTCTCTGCAAGCCCTAGCGTTCCGGGAATTGCAGCTTTTTTCAACTCTTTTCCAGTCATTGGATATAGAGCTATCCAAGCAGTCCCTCCAAATCTGACAGTTATGTCCCTAGCAATCCACTCCGCCCAATAGTTGTCACATGTCTTTAACAGAACAATATTGTCCCTCTCGTCTGCCAGTGCCATAGGGGTTACGGTAACTCCATTTATGTGGAAAGTGGTCATCTGAAGCTCTGGAAATGCCCTTCCCATCCCATCTGCATCTACTATTGGCACACCCATTTTCGCCCCTACTGCTAAAGGAAAGGTTGAATTCAAACCACCAGCTTCAATGGGCATTGTGGCGTACACTTCCATTCCTAAATACTCGCTCAAGGCTTTGAAAGCGTTTATTATCTCCGTACCCCTTGGCAATTTCTCAACTATAACCGTTGGCGAACCCATTCCTGCAGACGGTATGACCAATGCGTCATTGGGAACATCCTTTATATCCACTATATTTATCTCGTACCCCTCTTCTAAAGCCTGAATAGCCGTCAATTTTCCCAGATAAGGATCTCCACCACCACCAGTCCCTAAAATCGCAGCTCCAACTGCTAAGTTCTCTATAGCCTCCTTATCCAAACTCCTCACAGAACACCCTCCGTGGTATGATGTCATTGCTTGAGACTTGTGTCATGAAAAAATTTTCCATACTATTTGAAGTTTACGGAAATATTTTTCTGTACTAATAACCATAGAATAATTTAAATAATTATCAATATATATTTTATAATATGCGGATACTAGAAGTAATAATTTCATTAATAAATGAGCTGCTGAAACAGGCTACTAGTTCTGCAAATCTCGATAATACTTATAGTAGCTTATCATTCACTTCTTTGCCTGTTCTTTGCTCTCTTTCGGCCTTCGCAGCCCAAACGGTAGGTATGACTTATGCTTGCAAATCTATTTCGCTCACTTGGCTTTTAAAGCACATGAGTAGATATTGATTGTCGGTTTAAGAACAGCCATCAAACTGGCTAATCACGGATGCAGTGAGATTGCAGAACATTTGGAGCTTATAGTGTGCCGATGTTAAGAAAATTTGGATCAGGTTCTATAACCATACAGTATTCCCACAATAAGCAGCTTAACAAATCTTTCTCTGAAACAAACCCGATAAATTTCCCGTTTTCCGCTACAACTAAAATCTTTAATCCCTTATTAATCAGCCTGATAGCTTCGCTTACAGTCACCTCGCTATTCACAACCACCATATTTGGACTGGCTATATCCTTGACACTTACTTTAACTATCCTATTAGTTGATGCCAGATAGTTCTTTTCCCCTTTACTTCTACCCTTGTAATTTTTAGTTCTGGAACTCCATCTAAGCTGAATCTCTCTTCATCTGTTATCAACTCCATTTCAGCGAAGAATCTCCGGTCAAACCTGACATCAACGTTGTACAGCTTCGCCTGAAACTTCGCCTGAAGCTCTATCTTCTCTGCAACCCTCCCCAGCTCCTTTGCATCACAGTATATCCTGTAACCGTCAAGCTCTCCGTAGATGATCCTAAACTGACACTCCTCAACCCTGTACAGGCTCTCAAGCTCCTCAAGCATATCCGAATAGCGGTAAGGGTCGGGAGGCCTTTAAGGAGAGGTTCCGTCTTCCGTCCATCTTTAGGTCAAGGTGAAGTTTATCAGAATCAGCTGACGGAATTTGAAGGCCATTAACCTATCTAGAACTCCAACAGGCCCTTATCTCCGGATAATTTACCGGTAAATTAGTGCGGGGGAGATCGACATCAAACCTCTCGCAAAGCACTCTGAGGGTTATGACTTCTCTGAGCACTCTAGGAATGCTGACGCCGTTAGCAAGCCTCCAGTTCCTGTACCTCAAAATTAGCCTTTTATTCTCTTTAGATATTGGGCTTCTTTCGAGGATTTTGGACTCTTTTTCAAGTCTCTTCTTGTAGTCTATGGACCTCCAGTCTTTCATGTTGACCCGCTTCACGATTTTAATGTCTTTGCTGTCGGTATTAATACTCTGTAACGTTGTTACCTCGCTCCGAACCTCTGAAGGTATGCGGGGGGTGGGATTTGAACCCACGAAGGCCTACGCCACGGGACCCTAAATCCCGCGCCTTTGACCGCTCGGCAACCCCCGCTAGAGAGGGGAAAAGCATGCATGGTTTATATCTTTTCCCAATCAAAACCTTTATTAAGTCCTGAATTGTAGTGATAATGAGTATTATGAAACTTACTCTCAGAAGGAAAAAGAGGGAGGAGGAGGCAAAGAACAATGAAATAACTGAAAAAATTGAAGAAGTAAAAACAGACGAAGAAGAACAAGAAAAGAAAGATTACGAAGCTGATAAAATTGTCGAAGAAGCCAAACGACGAAAGAAGGCGTTAAAAGGTAAGGGCAGAATTTACGAAGCCTACAATCCCAAAATTCACGGCCCCCTTTTAGAATACCATCCACCTGATGGATTTGAAATTGTGGAGGAATACTGGCTTCAGGAACCATACGTGAAAGCTTTTGTTATTTACAGCGATGAACTCCACGAATATCGCTACATTGTTGTTGAACCGGAACTCAATGCACCTGAAGCTGAACTTTATAACATCATGAAGCTCTTGCTTCGTGAACGACTTCAAGATGTAGAAGTAAAAGGCGATGATGTAAAAGAGGAGATTCTCAGACAGTATTCAGAGGAGATTCTGAGGAGTCTGAAACTCGATATTGAACCAAAATCATACTACAAGGTTCTGTACCACCTCATTAGAGACCTGATAGGGTACGAGAGAATAACCCCCCTCATGCTGGACAGATACTTGGAAGATATTTCATGCAATGGTTACCGCATTCCCATCTTTGTTTTCCACCGCAATTACACCAATATCGAGACCAATGTGGTTTTTGACGATGAAGAGGATCTGGATGCCTTCATAATCACTTTAGCGCAGCGCTGCGGGAAGCACATAAGCATAGCAGACCCGATGCTCGATGCCACGATGCCCGACGGGAGCAGAATCCAGATGACTTTAGGCAGGGAGATTACGGATCACGGCTCCACATTTACCATTAGAAAGTTCAGAGATGAGCCGGTCACGCCCATCGACCTCATAGCATGGGGTACTTTCTCAGCGGAACAGATGGCTTACCTCTGGCTGTGCATAGAAAACAAGAAGAGCCTGATATTTGCTGGAGGGACGGCGAGCGGTAAAACAACTTCTATGAATGCCATTTCGCTTTTCATCCCAAAAAGGGCGAAGATAGTTACCATTGAGGATACGAGAGAGATCATGCTCCCTCATAAAAACTGGATTCCTGCTGTTACCCGAGATGCCTTTACACCGGGAGCAAAGAGCATAGACATGTATGACTTGCTCAGAGCAGCTTTGAGGCAGAGGCCTGAGTACATAATAGTTGGTGAGGTGAGGGGGAGAGAGGCCCAGACCCTCTTTCAGGCCATGTCTACTGGGCATACAACCTATTCGACGCTGCATGCTGATAGTGTGAATGGTGCGATACACAGGCTTGAGAACCCGCCGATTAATGTGCCTCGAGCTATGCTGGAGGCTCTGGATATAATTAGTATTCAGGCTCAAACGTACGTTGGGAACAAAAGGGTGAGAAGGAACATAGAGATTGCTGAAATCGTGGGAATGGACCCATATACCAAGATGATCAGAACTGTAACAGTATTTGCATGGGATAGTGTTAAGGACAAGCACACACTTGTTGGGAGTTCAAAAGCGCTTGAAACCATCAGAAGGTCAAGAGGCTGGAGCCAGAAGGAGCTTTTTGAAGAGATCGAGAGAAGGAAAAAAATTCTAGAATTCATGATTGAGCACAACATCAGGGATTTCAGGAAGGTTGCCAGTATTATCCACACCTATCAAAATAACCCCGAGAAGCTCATGAAAGAAATTCTGGGGGGTAGCCATGTTTAAGGAGGCGAATTATTTCACGTATCTTGGATACAGAGTTTTTGGTGAAAGAATTAAGAAAAAGATGTACAAGTACTATGATTTAGAACACTCACTCCAAATGGCCCAGATTTCAATGCCTCCAGAAATGTACATTGCAACAGCAAGAATGGTCTCGCTGATCTTTGCAATTGTTGGTGGGTTGCTGGGGCTGCTAATTGCCATCGTTGTGGTCTTCTTCATAGGCATTCCTGAGTCAATTTTCCCAATAGCCATTCCTGAGTCTGTGTACGGGTACTGGATGACTGTGAGACCGTTTATTTACTCATTCCTGATAGTAACTGTGATTGCAGTTGTTCTTTACTTCGTTTCTCATATGGCCTTCACATTATATCCCAGCATGATAATAAGCGATAGAAAGAGCAAGATTGACAGAGTCCTACCCCATGCCATTATGTTCATGTACTCCCTCACAAAGGGAGGAATGAGTCTGATTGAAGTTTTTGAGTCTCTGGCATCTAATCACGAGGTGTATGGTGAGGTGTCAAAGGAGGCTTCAAGAATAATAAGAGATATGGAGCTTTTGGGGAAGGACCTGAGGACAGCTCTGGCAGATGCCGTTGAATTATCACCTTCTGAAAACTTTAAGGAATTCCTTCACGGTATCATAACAATTCTCGATAGCGGAGGAGATATAACTAGATATCTGGAAGAGAGGGCCGAATTCTATCTGGAGAGGTCAAGACAAGATCAGAAGAACTTCTTGGAGTTCCTTGGTTTAATGGCTGAAAGCTACATAACGGCTTTTGTGGCAGGTCCTCTCTTCCTGATCATAATCCAGACAGTCATGGTAGTAATGGGCCAGGGAGACGAGACTGCTCTTTATGCCGTCATCTATATGGTCATCCCGATAGGTTCATTCTTCTTCGCCATGACTATCAAGATTCTCACCCCAACTGAAGAAGGAAATGCTCCGATTCTCTCCGAGAGGTTCTCAAACTTGAAGAAAAAATACAATCCAGAAGGTTCTGAAGAGGAACTTAAAAAACTGAACAAGAAGCTCAAAAGCTACAGGATGATACAGAGTCTAAAGCATCCCCTAAGAATAATCAAGGAAAAACCGATTTACACGTTTGTCTTCTCCGTGCCAGCAGGTCTGGGATTTATGATTTATGGCCTCATGCAGGAAACCTACACCGGGGATTTCATGAAGTACGTATTCGAGGTGGACGACTACATTTTCTTCTCTCTCATCATAATGCTGCTTCCCTTCGTCATTTTCTTTGAGGCTTCAAGGAGGAAAGCAAAAAGGACGCTCCGCCTCACACCTATTTTCCTGAACAAGCTCGCATCAGCAAATGAAAGCGGTATGCCAATATATCGAGCAATATCCATGATAGCCAAAACCGACACAAGCCCCCTCAAGAAGGAAATACAGCGGATAAAGGCTGATCTTGACTGGGGAATAAGCTTAAGTGATGCCCTTGTGAGATTTGCCAATCGTCTCAGAGTGTATGAGCTATCGAGAACCGTTACGCTGCTGAATGAAGCACTGCGCTCCACAGGAAACGTTACAGATGTGCTCATGATTTCCGCCAAGGACGCCAGCAGTGCGGACCTTCTCAGGAGAGAAAGGATGTCAAACATGTTCATGTACGTCATAATAATCTACATCTCCTTCCTTGTATTCATAGGGATTGTTTACATAATCTCCACAACATTCCTGTCAACTCTGGCAGAAAGTGCAGCAAAAGTTGCTGAAGGCGGCGGTCAGTTCGGAATGCTCCAGAGCATTGATGTGACGACATACAAGAACATCTTTATGCACGCCGCCGTATTTCAGGGGCTTTTTGCGGGAATTGTCGCAGGGGTGATGGGTGAGGGTAGCATCTCGGCAGGGGTCAAGCATTCACTGGTGATGCTGATACTTGGATACGTACTCTTTACAATATTTCTCTGAATTTTTGAATTATTTTTGGCTTGAAGCGTTTTTCAAGCACCCTTGATGTGTAGATACGCCGGAAGTTCTTCCAGTTAACATTCTAACAACTAATCCCTCAATGCAAATATGATGCCTGCAAGAACAAATGCTGCACCAATGAGCTGCTTGAAGGTAAGAACTTCATTTAAGATTATGAATCCAAAGAATCCAGCAGCAACAGGTTCTATTAGCGCCAGAATCGGCGCCCTGTCAAGTCTAGTAAATTTCATTCCATAATTCAGCAGAAAGAATGGAATAGCGGTGGGAATGATGCCCAGAGCAGCTACCCACACAAGATTGAAATTTCCGCTCAAAACAAAGAGGGATGGAGATAGAAGGATGGAGGCAATGGCAACATTCAAAAACGTGAGCTGGAGTGATGGATAGAATTTTCGCAGTTCCTTTATGAGAATAAAGAAAACCGAATATGCGAGACCGGAAACTATACCGAATATCAACCCCTTGTTGACCTCACCGTAGGGGGATAGAGCCAGATAGAGGCCGAGCATGCAAAGCGGAAGTGCCATCAGTGAGCTCTTAGAGACTTCCCCTCTGAACATTGAATAGATGAGAACATAAACGGGTGCCATATAGAGCAAAATAGCAGCCATAGCAGCCTGAAGGTTCTGGATAGCAGCGATGTATGACACAATTGTCACGGCATTTGCAGTGCCCAGAAGAAGTACTTTTCTCACTTCCACCAGCACCGGCCATTCTCGCATCAAAACCATAGTTGTGGCGAGTATAAGGGTTGCAACAAAAAGTCTGAAAAAGGCAAGAGATGCAGGATTTAAGGCGATATTCCTTACAAAGATAGGCAACGAACCCATAAGAATTGCAGATGAAATTACGGCTATTTCTCCCTTATACTGACTCATACTGGCGAAGGTACTGCCGCTGATTAATATTTTTTGGGCAGAGGTGGAGTGAGTAGAGTGGGGTAGAAACTAGCAGAATTGAAAAATTGAATAATAAATGGTGGGCACGCCTCCGGTCGGCCCAGCATCACGGGGTTTCATAGCTGGGTGCTCCTCCTCCCCGCACCCCCGAAAGCGTCGAACGTCCGGAGTGGGCTTGCTCCCTTCCGGGCCTCAGCCGGTTCCTCCGGCAAATGCGGGCAACATCCCCTCCGGGAAGCCTACCCGCAACCGCCGACCCTTCGGGACGGGGATTCTACGAAACACCCAGCTACTACCTCCCCGCTAGCTGGGCCTTCCTTCGGCTTCGGCCCCCGCATCACGACGGTTTCGGGTTACAGAGGACGCCGAACCCCCCGGCCTAGCCCACCAGAAATAATAGTTGTGGGAAGTATATTAAGGTTTGCTGTTGAGTGGTTGTAGTTGAGTTAAAAAGTTAAAGAAGATTGGCCACAGAATAGAACTGGTAAAATGCGAAGATTATTGTAGGAACCGACGCTGAAACAAAAGCTCTCCCAGTCGATAACTATCTTGCATGTTTAACTGTAAAAGTCCATAGAGTTAGAGACTTGAGAGTAACGGCAAAGCCTACCATAAGGCTAGAATAGAGTAGGTCGGGAGGAGCTATCGAAAACATTAGAGACTTCATAGCTTCTGGATTTTGGAGCATCGTTTGTTATAGGATTTACTAATTTTAATAAATATAATAGCGAAATAAATTTTGATGATGTCAATCCAGATAGTATCACGGAATTCTCCAAATTTTCTCCAGTTAGTCTTTTTCCAATACTCGTTAACAATTTTAGGTTAATATTTTTATTATTGGTCCCTAGTTCTAGATGTTACACACTTCTGAACTTAATTTTTACTGGCATCTCAAATGGTTTGTTATAAGAATGTCAATCTAAAAATTCCAAATGGCCTAGTTTACTCTTTAATAATTCCTCATGGAATCTTCGAAATCCCTGCCATCATCATAGCAAGAGTAGCAGGCTTCAAAATCTCTTATGAAATTGTGAGATATCTAACCGGTAAAAAAGAGCAGGTTTTAATAAAAGACGACGTCAGGTAATACTCAACCCTTGCTTTAATCTCAATAATCCTGAGATCATTGTAGCTGCATGGATTGAGGCAAACATAACTTTAAAAATAGCAAGGAGTATGTTGGAAAGAGGAGGTGTTTAAGTGTTGAAGAAACTAGGTACAATAGCATTTTTACTCATCATATGCACGATATCTGCAATACCTGCATCCGCTCAAGTAGTAGTTTCTGAAATACAGATGGATCCCCCGATTCTTCTGCCAGGTGATGAAGCAGACGGGCTACTCAAAATAGTTGCAAGTGAGGATACCTCCATCAACAGTGTTGTTTTCTTCGCTCCAGCTGGCATAAAAATTGAACCAGCAATTATTTCTTCAATTGGTCAGCTCAAATCTGGTTCCACCTATGAGCTTCCTTTTACGGTGAAAGCAAATGAACCAGGGAAATACAGAATAGATGTCCGAATCAGTACTTCAAATGGGTCAGTAAAGCAAATAATGGTAGTTAGGGTCGAGGAAAGGATGCCAGAGCTGATTTTGAATAAGTCCATCATCACATTAAACGAGGTCAACACGGTTGAATTCCACATCATAAGTCCTATACAGCTCTCTAGCGTGGTTGTGGAACCTATGTTCAACGCAACTCCTCGTACAATACATGTCAGTAACGGACAGGGAGCTTTCACCTTCTATCCAACAAAACCTGAAGAGCTCATTTTCAAAATCAAGTTCTACAACGGCCGAAACTACCATGAAATAACCCAAATCATCAGACCTGAATATCGCGAGAGTGGTGGCTTGTTCCTAAACATATCCTCCCCCTCATTAGCCATGCTCAATGACGTCGTTCCAATAGAAGTGGGGATTACTAACCTAAGAGATGACAAGATATACTCCATAAAAATCCAGCTAATTTCAGATGCAGGAACATTTTCTTCCGAAGAACTTGACATCCCTGTAATGGCCAGCTCAGAGAGCAGAACATTGGAAGTCTTGTATTCGCCAGATAAGCCACATCAAAGCAAGATACAGTTAAAAGTGAGCTACAAAGACACTGTAAGTATAGAATACCTTATGACTAAAGAGATTGCTATAAGAGTGATTAACGAGAGTCCAGTAGTCCTGAGCAATCTTGAGGTAGAAAAAGATGCTAATGGAGTCAGAATCTCAGGAGACGTCAGCAATGTTGGACTGGGCAACGCTCGAAACATATTACTGGAGATTACAAGCGGCGATGAAAGGAAGACCTATTATCTGGGCACACTTCCTCCTTCAGACTTCGACAGCTTTGAGTTTAATCTTGGAAACACCACAGATACTGCTACACTCAAGATTACATGGATGAATGACGTGGGTAAAAAAATAGAAGTTAGTTACCCAATCGAGATACCTGCCTCCAGCGTTGAAAAAACTGAGAGCAAGCTCTCAATAATTGCTATAATATCGGCAGTTGCGGTGATAGCCATAGTCGCCCTGATCTGGATAAGATCAAGATGATCCGGCTTGTAGACGTTACGAAGGTTTACCGGAGCGGGGCGTATGAAGTTGTAGCTCTCAACGGAGTCTCCATGAACGTGGAAACAGGAGAATTCGTTGCCATAATGGGGCCGTCAGGTAGTGGCAAATCGACCCTGCTAAACCTCATAGGCTGCCTAGATAAACCTACAGAAGGTAAGGTTTTCATAAACGGTGTTGATACGTCACAGCTTTCAGATAAAGGACTTACAGAGCTCCGAAGAGATACCATAGGCTTCATATTTCAGCAATATAACCTTATTCCAACCCTGACTGCCCTTGAGAACGTTGAATTGCCGACCATATTCAAAGGAGCATCAAAGCTTGAAAGGAGGAAAAGAGCTGAGGAACTTCTATCGATTGTTGGATTGGAAGACGAAATGCACAGAAAACCTAGTGAGCTGAGTGGAGGACAGCAGCAACGTGTAGCCATAGCAAGGGCTTTGGCGAACAACCCCTCCATATTACTGTGTGACGAGCCCACTGGTAACCTTGATACCAAAAGCGGAAAGGCAGTTATGGAGATAATCAGAAAGCTGAATGAAGAGGAGGGTGTTACAGTTGTACTTGTAACACACGACCCATCGGTGGCGGAGTTCGCAGAAAGGATATACAAGATAATAGACGGGGTGATTACAGATGTATCTTGAGCTTGCAAGAAGAAACCTTGGCAGAGCCAAAATGAGGAGTGCTCTTGCCGTTATCGGAATTCTGATAGGTGTGATGGCAATCGCATCCATCGGCATATTCAGTGAGAGTTTGAAGGCAACAGTCATGGAGAATTTCCAAGACCTTGCCAACGAACTGATAGTCACTCCAGCGTATTCTCAGGGCTATCTATCCATAGATGAGAGGACAGTATCCAAACTTAGAAAAATACCTTACGCAGAATCTATAATACCCATCAAAAGCTATACTGAATTATTGGATTACAGAGGAAAAAAGGTACCCGTAAACATCTTCGGTATCGATTACGTTGAGGAGCTTTTCGAAGTCGAAAAGGGAGGTATTAGGAGAGGAGAAGCTGTTGCTGGCAGCAAAATCGCAGAGAGGCTGAATTTGAGGATAGGAGGTAAAATTATCATCAAAGGGGAGGAATTCAGAATTTCTGGCATTTTGAAGGAGGAAGGAGCAAGGTTCGACATAAACCCCAACAATGCCATCCTCATCTCTATAGAAGATTTCGGGAAGCTCAAAGATGCTGAGTATTCTAAGGTCATAGTTAAGGTGGAGAGCCTTGAATACATAGAGGCCTTTAAGAAGTCTGTTGACAGGATCATAAATTCCAGAGAGGAAAAGGTTTCTGTATTCGAATTGAAGATGATAATAGAAAGAATCGAAGATGTGTTTGGTCAGATGACCATCTTTCTCATGGCAATAGCTGCAGTATCCCTCTTCGTAGCTGGAGTGAGCATACTGAACATCATGCTGATGTCAACAATAGAGAGAACAAAGGAGATAGGAGTGATGCGGGCCATTGGAGCCTACAGAGGGACGATACTCAGAATATTTTTGACTGAGGCTCTTATTCTGGGCGTCGCTGGCAGCATAATTGGTGGTGTGCTGAGCCTAGCAGGAGGTTATGCAATAGATATGCTTGTTCTCGGCTCCGCCAAGTATATATTCCAAGCTTCATCCGTGCTGTATATCGTGGAAGGAATTCTCTTCGGAATCGCCACAGCACTCGTCAGCGCTGCCTATCCTGCCTGGAAAGCTTCAAGACTTGAGCCCATTGAGGCCTTAAGGTATGAGTGATTTTGAAATGATCGTGAGGCATGAGCAATGCCACTTTCAGTGGCATCGATGTGCCTGCCATTAACCTTACAAAACCTGAAGTGAATCACCCCTCGCTTCGCAGGGGGTCTTGCAAGCAATGGAAAGATAAAAGAAGAGCCAAATCTAAACCCTCTTTCTGAATTCCGATGATAGTTTGAGAACACTTGCCAAACCAATCAGATTCTCCTTGCTAAGCATGCCGTCAGCAACTTCTTTCAGAGCTTCCTTAGCGTTGAAAGCTATGCCAAGCCCGGCGTTTTCAATCATGATTCTGTCATTGGCTCCATCACCAACTGCAACAATATTTTCTTTACTTATTCCTTCTTTCGTAGCTATTTCATCGATTATTCTTGCTTTTTCTTTAGCATCAATTATCCTTCCCTTTATTCTGCCAGTAAGTTTCCCATTCTCGATTTCGAGTTCATTCCCAAAGGCGTAGTCCAGACCAAGTTCTTCTTTCAACCTCTCCGTAAAATACGTAAACCCTCCACTCACTAGAGCAATCTTGTATCCTGACTCTTTCAGACTCTTAATAAGCTCCTTTGCACCCTCTGTAAGCTTTATCTCTTTGTAAATCTTCTCAAGAACCTCTACAGGCAGACCTTTAAGGAGTTTTACCCTCTCCCTCAACGCTTCCTCGAAACTCATCTCCCCTTCCATAGCCATCTTCGTAAGCTCTCCCACTTCTTCCTCAACACCGGCAGCTCTAGCCAGTTCGTTTATTATCTCGGCATCTATCAGTGTCGAATCCATATCGAACACTATCAGCCTTTTATCCCTCTTGAAGAACTCATATGGCTGGAAAATAACATCCAGGCCAGTATGCTCTATTTCCTCCTTGAGTTTCCTTTTTATATCCTCGGGATCATTTCCCCTGAGATCCACCAGAAATTCAATGGAGATGAGTTTGTCTCTCGCTGTAAGGCTAGTCTTTTCTATATTAATGCCATGCCTGTAAAGCAACCCTGAAACATCATACACGATACCTACTCGGTCCTTGCCCAGAATGGTGATGACGTAAAGGTCTTTCTTTCCGGTTTCCTGCCTTTTGAAGGGAGCTACATGCACCTCTACGCCAATCTCCCCTCCTCTCTTTTTGAGCCTTGCCTCAAGCTCCTGAATGCTGAGGGGACAAGCAGAGATATCACCAACTATGAACATGGCAAACATTCCTTGGAGGACAGTCTGCTCGATATCCACGATATTTACGTTGTTCTTGGCGAGTATCTCGCTTATACCGTGAACTATTCCAGGTTTATCCATGCCGTAAACAGAAATTCCGAGGAGTTCCACAAAATATGGTGAATGTAGGGCTATTTTAATTTGATGGTTTTCTTTTACATTCGTTGTTTTAGTATTTTTACCAGAGTTGCTCTTTCACAGCAGTGTTGCAACGAAATTTCAATAAGGGGAAAGATTAAAAATGTTCTGAATTTTTCCTCCTTTGAATGTTTGAATGGTGAAAACCATGAGAATAGGTGTTTTCATCTGTCATTGTGGCCTCAACATCGCTCGAAGTGTGGATGTTGAGGAACTCACAGAATACGCAAAAAAGCTTGATGATGTAGTTTTTGCCACCGATATGAAATATTCCTGCTCAGATAGCGGTCAGGAGGAGATAGTCCAGACCATTAAAGAACATAAGCTTGATGCTATCGTAATCGCTGCCTGCAGCCCCAAGCTTCACGAAATAACCTTCAGAAAAGTCGCCATGAGAGCTGGCCTGAACCCATACATGGTGGAACTCGCCAATATACGGGAGCAGTGCTCTTGGGTTCATCAGGAGAAGCCCTATTCTGCAACGCTGAAAGCCAAAGATTTGCTGAGAATGGCTGTTGCCAAAGCAAGAAAACTTGAAGCTCTGAAAAGAAGGAGCATTGAAGTCAGTAAAGCAGCAGTCGTCATTGGAGGGGGGGTGGCAGGGATTGAAGCAGCATTGAACCTAGCAGATACAGGAATTAAGGTTTACTTGATTGAAAAAGCGCCTACCATTGGCGGGCACATGGCGACGCTCAACGAGGTTTTTCCCACCAATGACTGTTCCATATGCATCCTAGCTCCAAAAATGAGTGAAGTGTGGAATCACGATAACATCGAAGTTATAACCAACGCAGAAGTTGTAGAGGTGAGTGGAAGGGTCGGAAATTTCAGGGTTAAAGTTCTAAGGCATCCCAGGTATGTTGACGAGAGTAAATGCAAGGGTTGCATAGATGATTGCTCTTCAGTCTGCCCTGTTGAAGTGCCCAGCGAGTTCGACTACACAATCGGAATCAGAAAGGCCATCTACCTTCCAATCCCTCAGTCAACTCCACTATATGCTGCCATCGACTGGGAGCATTGTATAGGCTGCCAACTCTGTGAGAAAACATGTGAACCCGAAGCAATCAGCTTTGACCAAAAACCAGAAGAGATAGAAGTTGAAGCTGGAGCCATTATTGTAGCGACAGGCTACAAAGCTTTTGATGCTCGGAAAAAGGAAGAATATGGATATGGAGAGTACAAAAACGTTATTACGACATTGGAACTCGAGAGACTTCTGTCTGCTAGCGGACCCACCCTTGGTGAACTTTTGCGCCCATCCGACTCCACTATTCCAAAACGCATCGCATTCATTCAGTGCGTAGGAAGCAGAGATGAGAAAACAAATCCATACTGCAGCAGAGTTTGCTGCATGGTGAGCTTGAAGAATGCCTTCATCATCAGAGAGCGTTACCCTGATGCTGAGGTTACCATCTTCTACATCGACATAAGGGCCTTTGGAAGGATGTACGAGGAGTTCTACAAGAGAGTTCAAGAATCTGGTGTGAGGATGATAAGAGGAAGAGTGGCAGAGATTTGGGAGAAAGAAGATGGTGACTTGGTTCTCACCTACGAGAATACCCTAACCGGAGAAATAAATGATGAGGAGTTTGATTTGGTTGTTCTCTCAATTGGCATTGAGGGGACGAATGAAATAGCAACAAAGCTCGGGATAAGCGTTGGAAGTGATGGGTTTTTCGAGGTAGCCCATCCCAAGTTGAAGCCGGCAGAGACGGATGTTAAAGGCATCTTCTTGGCTGGAGCTGCTAGCGGCCCCAAGGACATACAAGACAGTGTTGCTTCTGCAGGTCTTGCAGCAATGAAAGCAGCACAGCTAATATTAAGCGGCCAGACAGAATTTGACCCTTACAACGCCTACGTAGATGTTGAGAAGTGCACTGGCTGTGCTATCTGCACAAAGGTCTGCAAGTTCAATGCAGCATTCATGGATGGCAAAAAGGCGAAAATTGATGCCAACGCATGTGTCATGTGCGGTGTTTGCGTTGCTGCCTGTCCTGCAGATGCCATCGATATGGGGTTTTTCAGTGAAGAGCAGATAAAAGCAATGATAGAAGCATTAGCAGAGGAAAGAAACGCTGATCCACTTATCCTTGCCTTCGCATGCTGGTACTGCAGCTATTCTGCAGCCGACCTAGCCGGGACGACTAAAGTGCAGTACTCTCCAAATGTAAGAATTATTAGAACCCTCTGCACTGGCCGGGTTGATCCTGAATGGATACTGCTCGCCCTTGAAAAAGGAGTAGATGGTGTAATTGTTGCTGGCTGCAGGCTGGGCGAGTGCCATTTTAAATATGGCAATTTCGCAGCCAAAGAGAGAATTGAAGCTTTGAAGAAAGCTTTAGAGGAGGCAGGAGTAAATCCCGGAAGAGTAAAGGCAATATGGCATTCTGCAGGTGAGGCTCAGGGAATAGCTAAAGATTTTGACGAATTTGTTGAGGAAATTAAAAGACTAGGCAACATAGAAAAGGAGCTGATTTCATGATTCCTGAAAGAGAAATAGACATGGATGAGAAGCACTTCATTCTGATTCAAAAAGCAGGAGATGAGGAGAGAAAACTTGTTTACGATTATAAGCACTGCAACGGCTGTGGCATTTGTGTATACGCCTGTCCGGTCAACGCCATCGAGCTTGGACCGATACATGATATCGCTGTTGGTTTGGAGATGCCTCCTGTCACCGTTGATCACCTCAAGTGTGCATACTGTGGAATATGCTATGCTTTCTGTCCCTTCAACGCTTTTGAATTTTACATAAATGGAGAGGAGGTTTCGAAAGACTCCTTATCCCTCTCCTTAGTCGGAAAAACTGATATTCTGGAAAGTTGCGTTCACTGCACCCTCTGCTACAAAGCCTGTCCTACAGAAGCAATAAAAAGGGAAGTTTTCATTACTAGGCAAGATATTGAAGAGAGAAATCCTCCTGAGATTGAAGGAAGAGTCGTGGTGGACAAAGACAAATGTAACCTTTGCGGGATTTGTGGAGAATTCTGCGAGGTTTTTGTGCTGGTGGATAAGGACGTAAAACCGGACGATATAATGCCCTACGAGGACTTGCTCATCAACGAGGATAAATGCGATTACTGCAAGCTCTGCGAAGATATTTGTCCAGAGGAGGCAATAAAGGTAGAAGGTGGGAAAAGAATTGATTATGAGCTGCCTGAGCTGGATGAACTTGGAAAGATAAGCGTAAATCAGGAGTTATGCTCCCATTGCGGTTATTGTGAGGAAATCTGCCCTTATGATGGCATAAAGACTTCAAAGCCCATGGAAGGGGAGCTTTTTCTTTACGAGCCCCGTATGTACAGATGCGATCCCATTGGGTGCGGAGCATGCATCAAGGTCTGCAAGCATAACAGGGTCTGGTATGTCTCCAAAGACATGGGGAGAGTCCATTACAACGACGAGTTCTGCATTTTTTGTGGTGCATGTGAGAACTCCTGCCCGTACGACCTGATTAGGGTGAAAAGAAAGGTAGTATACACTCAAGAAGCTATCCGGAATACACCTTGGAGAGAGGCTTGGGAGGATGCAGTGGAAAGAATTATCAAAAAAGAGAAAGTCAAAGAGCCTGAAAAAAGATTTTATCGTGAGATCGGTCTAGCAGAGATAAAAGAGGAGCCATATGAGGTTAAAAAACCAGATGAGGAAATCCTCAGGCATATCTCAGAAAAGTTATCAGCAATTAAGCAAGCCTTAAAAACACCCCATTCCAGAAGAGCACTCGAAACCGGAAATGTGGAAAACTTCGTGAAAGCGGTGAGAAGGTATGCATCTGGAAAAAATAAAGGGAGTGAAAAGCAAAAAGCTTGATGGAAAGCTCATCGTTTTAGGCGTCACCGGTAGCATTGCAGCCGTTGAGTCTGTCAAGCTTGCAAGAGAGCTCGTGAGAAGAGGTGCTGAAGTTATTGCCGTTATGAGCGATGCCGCCACGAAGATTATTCACCCTTATGCTCTTGAATTCGCCACAGATAATAGGGTTATAACGGAAATCACTGGTAGTGTAGAGCATGTGGAGCTTCTTGGTCAAAATGGAAAAGCGGATCTATTCCTGATAGCTCCTTCAACCGCCAATACAATCTCGAAGATTGCGTCGGGCATAGATGATACTCCAGTTACCACTATGGCAACAACAGCCTTGGGTAGCGGTAAACCAATACTCGTCGCCCCAGCAATGCACGAAAGCATGATTGAAAATCCAGCAGTAATGGAGGCTGTAGAGAAGCTGAAAGCTATGGGTGTCGAGTTTGTAGAGCCGAGACGTGAAGAAGGCAAAGCCAAGTTTCAGGATATCGAGAACATATGTCTGCAGGTTGAAAGAAGGCTTTACAGCCATGAAATGAAAGGTAAAAAAGTGGTCGTAACCTCAGGCCCCACCTTTGAGTTTATAGACCCCATCAGATTTATCAGCAACAGGAGTAGCGGAAGAATAGGGCTTGAAATTGCTCTAGAATTCTGGAGAAGAGGGGCAGAGATAACTTATATAACATCCAAGCCACCACAGCTGAGCATTCCTGATTTTGAAATTATAAAGGTCACTTCCGTCCAAGAAATGCTTGATGCTGCTCTTTCAGCCGTCAAAAATAATTGTGACCTTTACGTCTCTGCTGCTGCCGCTGCAGACTTCACTCTAGAAATGTCGGAAGGCAAGATAAAGACTGCTGAAAGCCTCACACTCAATTTGAGGGCGGCTCCAAAAGTTTTGAAAGAAGTGAGGAAGATTTACGACGGTCATGTAATTGGATTTAAAGCCGAAACTGGGGTTAGCGATGATGTTCTAGAGAAAATTGCTAGGGAAAAAATGGCTGAAGACAGACTAGAGATGGTTGTTGCAAATGATGTGCTGAAGAGAGGCATGGGAACTGAAGATACAAGAGTTGTTGTAATAACTGGAAAAAGAAAGGAGTGGATTGAGGGAATGAAATCTCAGGTAGCAGAGAAGATCGTTGAGATCTACCTCGAGGATTGCCCATGATTTTCGTTCCCGGGAGTATAACTGCTTTTTTTTCTCCTGAAATTCATGAAAACCCCATGAAATCCGGTTCAGTGGGAGTTGGTATAACAATTGACAGAGGTGTCAGAGTCTCATACCGTGAGGAAGGAATACGGGTTAATGAAGAGGAATGGAACTTTCCCACAGTAAAATATGTCATTGAAAGGTTGGGTGGAGGAGGAGTTGACATCTCCATGGAGCTTCCGGTAGGCTGTGGATTTGGTATGAGCGGTGCCTCTGCCCTTGCTGCTGCATTCGAAATAGCCTCGGCAAGAAATCTTAACGCTCCTTTCTCAAAACTTGCAGACCTAGCCCATGAAGCCGAGGTCGTTAACAGAACTGGACTGGGAGATGTAGTCACTCAATCCCACGGAGGAGTTGTTGCAAGGTTAAGCTCTGGATGCCCATCTCTTGCGAGAGTAGAGAGGTTTCTATGGAGGGCAGAATTAGAGTTTTTAGTGATGGGGGAGCTTGATACAAGCACCATTCTTGAAAGCAGCCTTACCAGAATCCAGAAGGAAGGAAAAACATGTCTAAAAGAATTTATCAAAAACCCGAAGCTTCTCAACCTTTTCACATTATCAAAAAAATTCGCAGAGGAGACTGGCTTGATGGATGATGATGTGAGAGACGTCGTAGAGGCTGTTGAAGCTGCTGGAGGTATCGCTTCAATGGTAATGTTGGGAAAAACCGTGTTTGCTCAAAAAGGACTTGAGGCCTTGAAAGAATTTGGGGAACCATTCACAGCTAAAATCGATCACTGCGGAGTGAGGATATACTGAGTTATAAGTTAAACTAAGTTAAGACGTGAAATCCTAAAAAACCCATAATAGGTTATCAACAATCGATAAATTACGCTAATTATTTATAAGATTGGTACCGTGTTTGTGTGGGGGAAAATATGACTGGCGTTTTTGAGCTGGATGAGAAGGATAAAAAGATACTAGAAATACTGGAGAACGATCCCGACGCTTCTCAGAACGAGATTGCCAAGGTAGTAGGACTGTCGCAGCCATCTGTGGGAGCAAGGATAAAGAGGATGAAGGAGATGGGCATAGTTAGTCACACATATGGCATAAACCTCAAAAATGCTGGGCTATATGTGTTAAAAGTAGACATCAAGTGCAGGTATCCCAGAGAGCTCATAAAAGTCTTTGAAAAGTGCCCATTCTTCCTGAACGGCTATATTGTTGCAGGAAACAAGAATCTGTCCTTGATGTTCATAGGCGAAGACCTCTCAACCCTAGAAGCCATAGTAGATCAGCACATAAGACCAAATCCAGATGTCCATGATCTCGAAGTGGGAATAATAGTGAGGGCCGAGAAGGACACAGTCGTTCCTATAAAAGTTTTCGTAAATAGGGATGAGGACCCGCCATGCAACTCCAACTGTATGAATTGTGACTACTATGAGAACAACCTATGCCTTGGATGTCCAGTGACGGGATACTACCGTGGTAAAATCTGGAAGTAATTTTATATCCCAACCCTTAATTTTCGAGATATGCTGGGAAAGCTCAAAAGTTCCATCTCTCCCTTTGTTAACCCGTTAGCAGATACTCTCTTCAGAATCGGCGTCAAGCCAAATCACGTCACCGCCTTGGCACTCTCTCTCGGCATCCTTGCATCTTTTTTTATTGCAAAGTCTAATTTTATAGCAGGTGCCGTTCTTCTTGCCTTCAGCGGATTTCTGGATCTGCTAGACGGTGCCCTTGCCAGAAACGCCGGTATGGTTACGGGATTTGGAGGGATACTGGATAGTGTGGCAGACAGATACGTCGATGCAGCAATTCTGATAGCCTTCGGAATCGCCGGTTTCGACTGGCTGGTGGTGTCATTGGCACTTCTTGGCTCTCTCATGGTCAGCTACACTAGGGCGAGGGCTGAAAATGTGATTGAAAAGTGCGATGTGGGGATTGCTGAGAGAGGGGAGAGAGCCCTGATAATCATTGCCGGGCTGATAACTGGCTACATCTACGAAGCGTTACTATTACTGATATTCCTATCACACCTAACAGTTGTTCAGCGAGTACTCCATGCGTGGAGGCAACTGAATCTCTGAATCGGCTGAATCAACTGAAGAAGTAAATCTCTATCCCCAAGATTATCAGAACTGCTCCAGCTATCACACGGAAGGAGAAGGATTCGAGCTCCCGGATAAAAACATAAGTCAGAAGTATGGTAAAGAGTGGATATATGCTCAGCACTGGTTCAACAACACTTACAGGGACGGTCATAAGAGCATCATATCGCAGATAATGTCCCACTCCCACCAGCAATCCGCCCAGAGCAAAATAGAAGTGGCTTCTGTTGACGGTGAGCGCTTTACTCCTCATGAGAGCGGCATAAAGTATAGCTGAGGACGTGTAACCAATTGCCGATGCCCACACAGCATCGCCGTAGATCTGCATCCCAGCCTTAACCAAGACTGACGAAAAGCTGGCGGCCAAGCCAGTTGCAATGCCCAAGAGAATTCCGACTGTATCTCTTCGGATGCTGTCAGGCTTTGAAAGTAGAAATACACCTGTGAAGATGAAGGTAGTCATCAAAAGTATCTTGACCGTTATCTCTTCCTGGAAAAATATGGCTCCGAAGAGAACAGCGAAGTACATCCTTGTGGCGGAAAGAGGGCCGGCAATATTTGCTCCAACTCTATCTATGCTGTGGTAAAAGGCGGTTCTCGCAACAAGAAAGTGGAGGATTCCGGCAGCAGCCATAACGAGTAGAAAAGTGTGGTCAAAATAAAATCTGCCCACTGATAGCATTAGAAAGATGATGGAACTTGTTAACAGACTTATAAATATCCCGGAATTCAAGTCACCCTTCTCAGTTCCCTTTCTGATGGCTACCTGATGAAGGCTGAAAAATAGAGCTACGAGGATTAAATTAAATTCCTTCATTGAATTTCTTCACTTTTATTCTTTCAGTGCTGTTATCAGCTTCACGTTCATAACTCCTCTCAGAGCAGTTATCTTATCCACCAGTTTCTTGATTTTCTGCATCTCTCCTTTGACGAGTATCATCTCCAAGCAGCTATCTTTATCCAAGTGAATGTGAAGGGTAGTGGATATTATCCCTCCGAATTCATGCTGAAGATCTATGATGGCATCTGTAACGCCTTTCATGTGGTGGTCGTAGATGACATTAACGACACCTATTATCTCTCCTTCCTCTTTCTCCATCCACTTGTACTCAGAGATGTAGCTCCTGATAGCATCCCTAATGGCCTCACTTCTGGAAGAATAGCCCCTGGTTTCTATGATGCTATCGAATTCATCAAGAAGGTTCTTAGGGAGGCTGACGCCGATACGCGTGACACCTTCTTCCATGAATGAAGTAAAAAAGCCAAAGTTAATAAATTTTTTTAATGGCAATATATTAAATTTAAAATAGCCTAAATATAAATCTCCAGTCTTTCAGGCCCATCTTAGATTTGCTGTCTGTAGGCTTCCAACACAGCATTAACTATTTTATCTCTGGCCTCCTTACTTGCTGGATGGAAGATATCCTGGAAAGTTCCATCCTTGCCCTTTCTACTGGGCATGCTGACCCAAAGGCCATTTTCCCCTTCCAGCACTTTAATCCCTTTCACAACAAACTCATTATCCAAACTCACAGAGGCATACGCCTTTACAGCTCCTTCAGATCTCGCCTTATATATTCTAACTTCTGTTATCTCAGCCAATTTCAACTCCTCCTATTCGGTTTCGGTTTTTGAGGGTTCGGTAGAGGAGTATATAAATGTTTTGAGAGTGTTGTGTTTCAAAGTAATTTTAATAATTAACCAATAATTAACCTTAGTAGAGAGATAATTTCGGAGAAAAAACACATAATGAAAGCCTCATAAAACCTCATAAAACTCTGATAAACTCAGGAGGGACATGAGAGGCAGTATACACTCTACCCTTTCTCCTGACGGAGATCTCAGCTTTTACAAGTCCCTTCGCATCAATTTCCAGAATTTTAGGCATTCTGGAGTACCTTCTACCCACTTCGAGAGCCTCTTCTATGCTTTCCGATAGGTGAACTTCCTTCCGTTTCATTGGCAGCAATCCCTTTTCCAGTATCGAGTGGAGATTTTCAGGAGCTGTACCGTGATAGAGCTTTGGTGGTATTTCTAAAATCGAAATTTCACTCCAATCTGTCTTTACCTCAATTGTATGGCCGTATCTGGCCCTGATTTTACTATCCCTCAGCTCAAACCTCTCTTTAGGGTCAAATTTCACTATAAGGCTTATTGCGTCCAGACTGACATCGTATCTGCTCATCACAACTTGATAGACTTTTTTCAAATCAGCCCATCCGTCTTTGTCCACCTCTACTCCAAAAGATTGAGGGAAGTGTCTTAGCAAACCACTCAAAAACTTGCTTATCCTCTCCCTTTTGACGCCATCCAGAACAATCCTACCTTTCCCACAGCCACATCTGCCTTCAAATTCGCCGCATGTCTCACATATTCCCAGTGGTTCCACAAAGCATCTTTGCCTTAAGAAAGATTAAGATTTGCGACAAAAGGATGTTTTACCATATCGGTAATACTTATATTTCCCCCTGAAGTTTTCCAGAGGATGATAATTGCCATCCCAAACAAAGGAAGACTCAGTTCCCCTGCACTGGAGTTGCTGAAGGAGGCAGGAATCAAACCTGAAAATTCAGAGAGAAGGCTTATTGCCCCAACAAATAATCCAAATGTAAACATTCTGTTCGCAAGGGCAAGAGATATACCGGAGTATGTTTACATGAATGCCGCCACCGCTGGCATTACCGGACTGGATCTGGTTCTTGAAGCGGATGTTGACGTTGACATTCTTCTAAGACTCAGCTTTGGAAAGGCCAAGCTTGTTGTTGCTGCCCCCATAGGGAAAATAAAAAATATATCGGAGCTCAACGGCAAAAGAGTTGCCACAGAATTCAGAAGGATTTCAGAGAGATTTTTCAGGGAAAAGGGAATTGATGTGGAGATCGTTGAGGTGAGTGGAGCGTGTGAAAACGCTCCTGCAATCGGAGTGGCTGAGGCAATCCTTGATCTGACCTCATCTGGAACTACTCTGCGAATGAATGGTCTAGAAGTTGTTGAGGAGGTTATGGAAACTGAAGCAGTCCTCATAGCCAATAAAGATGCTAAAGACGATTTCAGAGTTAAAGCCCTTGTAACGGCTATTCAGAGCGTGCTCAACGCAAGGGGGATGATGTACCTCATGATGAATGTCCCCTCTGACAGGCTGGAGGACGTGAAGAGGGTCGTTCCGGGACTGAAGGGGCCAACGGTTATGAGGGTAGAGTCAGAAGAAGATATAGTGGCCGTTCACGTTGTTGTTCACGAAGACAGGCTGTTCGAGGTTGTGGAAGAGCTGAAGCGAATGGGGGCAAGGGACATCCTAGTCATTCCTGTCCAGAGGCTCATTTTCTGACTTGCCACTTTTTTGAGCTGGTAGTTACAGGTGTTTAAGTTAATACTTTATGCTCGTGTATAATTTTTGCAAGCTCCTCCAAGGCATAAACAAGTCTGTACGATGGTCTTGAGATAATATCAGAATCAATTACATAAACCCTACCCTCCTTAACCGCCCTGACATCCTTCAGCTCTCTTATGGCCCAGTTGTAGAGAATGTTCTTTCCACCCCCCATCCCAGTTCCGCTGTTTACGATAATTATATCAGGGTTTCTAGCAAGGAGGTCTTCGATGCTTACAATTTTCCAGCCCTCCATGTCGCCAAAAACGTTAGTTCCGCCAGCGATGCGTACCAACTCATCAATGAAAGTGCCGCTCCCGCTTACCCATATTGGATCGTGCCAGAGTACGTGGGCTACTTTCGGCCTCTCGCTGCTGTTTGCCATCATTTCCTCTACTTCCCTGATTTTCTGCTCCATCATCTCAACAAGCCTTGTTGCATTCTCCTCAGTTCCAGTAACTTTCCCCAGCAGCTCTATATTCCTCATGACATCTGTCAGATTTTTTGGATTCAAAGATATCACAGTTATGCCGTAACCCCTCAGGGTTTCTACAGTTTCAGCTCCATTCCCATAAGCAGCAACCACCAGATCGGGATTAAGAGCCAGTACCTTCTCGATATTCACTGTGGAGAAACCACCAACCTTTGGCTTTTTCAAAGCCTCAGGTGGATAATTGCAGTAGTCTGTTACTCCAACGATTCTGCCTCCAAGACCGAGAGCAAAGAGTATCTCGGTGTTGCTGGGAGCAAGAGAGACTATCCGCCTTGGCGTTTTATTTATCACCACCTCAAACCCGAAATCATCCACCACACGAATTAGATTTGAATTTGTGATGTTTGAAGGGATATCCTGAGTATCCAAGGTACCCGGAGGGGTTACCTTTAACTCACTTCCTGAGATAGTAACAGAGCTATTATTAATACTTTCAACGCCCTTAACATCTTTAACGCAGGAATCTAGTGTGGAAGGCAGGGTGCCAGCACAACCTGAAATGAATATCGAAATTGATAGAAATAAAAGAAAAAGAAAAGGGCGTGCTGACTTACTCATCTCCTCCACCTTATAGCTGCCGCAAGTCCGAGCACGGCAATAGCAAGTTCAAATCCTGGAATTCCCTTAGGTATCTCAGATGGTGTCTCAGTTACAGCCTCCTCTGTTATCACCGGAGTTGGAGTGGAAACCGGTGTCGAAATCGGAGTAGAAGCTGGCGTAAGAGTTAGTTTGGGAGTAGGTGTAGGAGTCGGAGTTACTGGGGTTGACGGTGGTATGGTCAGATTGGTCAGCTGCACCTCTCCCTGAAGGTATTCTGGCTTTATCGGGTGCGGCTTCCCCAGCAGAGCCATGATGGCAGACACAGTCATGTATCCGGGATTGGACATCTGAATTGCTGTGTATTTGAAATAGCCTTCTTCAGTCTGCAAGCTTAAGAGGTGATCCACAACGCTCACATCACCCTTCTTCCAATCTCTTGGATTCTCTCCCGCAGCAACCAGAGCTTGAATTATCCAAGCGTCGCTGGCAGCGTTGGATGATGAGTTGCCGAAGTATCTGAAGCCTCCATCTTCATTCTGGCCAGTTTTCAGATACTCTAAAGCTTTTCTGATTACGTCAGAAGCTCTGGGCTCTCCAGCAGCAATCAAAGCCTGTATGGCTGCAGCAGTATCGTCGTAATCGCTCTTCTCCCCAACAGCCCAGGCAAAGCCGCCATCTTCGTTCTGCTGAGCCTTGAGCCACTCAACCGACTCAGAAGTATTCTCGCCAACTGCAGTCAAAGCCATAATCCCCCATATGGTGGTGTAGATGAAATCCCCAATCTGACCATCCTCCTTAACCTTCTCCTTCAGCATCGCCACCAGATCAACGCCGCTGAAGTTTCTTGGGTTTTCATCAGCAGCAATGAGTGCAAGAATTGTTCTTGCTATGTCAGCAGTGCCCATCTTTCCGAGAGATGAGTTGAGGTTGTTCCTCAGATAGTCAAGCGGGGAATTCCCGTTCTTCACCCACCTGTGCGGGTCTTGCTTTGATGCAGCAAGAGCCATTATTGCCCATGAGGTTTTGGAGATGCTGCTCTCCTCGCCCGGATTAGCGAAGCCACCATCGTCATTCTGTATGGTCTTAAGCCAGCCGAGGGCTTTGAGTATGGTCCCATCCGTTACATTCAGCGGAAAGTTCTTCCACTTGGCAACTATTGCAAACGTGCTGAAGCTGGAAATAGTTGAGGTGTAATAGTAATAATTCTCGTCCTCCCTCACGAACTCTGTTGGCAGCTCAATCCAGCGTCCATTGTATTTCATCAGCACCACGCTATCCTTATCAACACTCTTGTTAACTCTGAACTCAATTTTAATCTCCTCCGCCCCACTAACTTCCAGATCAAAGGCTTTCAGCACCTTGCCATAGACAGGCTCAGGTTCTTTGGCTTTTGCGAGTTCTATCTTTACTGCCTCCTTTTCTGCCTTAACTTCTAATGAGAGTAAGGAGAGCTCATTGATGACATCTTCAGAAAGATTAATCCTCTCCTTCTTTCCGGGGCTCGTTGTTATTTCTTTGCTCAGCAATATACCTTTTTCAGCAACCTCCTCAACCTGCTGAGTTGCAGCCTGAGCACTCTCGCTGGTCTCAAACTTGACCCGTATCTTCAAAACCATGGGGGATGTGTCAGGCGTATCACTCATACTTCTGGAGAAGTACCAGACAACCAAGTCTCCATCGTTTACGTTATATTGGTGAGCTCCGATTTGAGGAGTGTTTCCATTCACCTGATACATCCAGCCGGATGTCGGTCCTTCGTCTCCCTCACATTTGCCCGCTATGCATTTTACAAATGGCCCCCAGTCCGTCTCCTTAATAATGAAACTGAAACCCTTTTGTTCCGATGCTGCTTTTAAAGCGCCTAGTGCTGTTCTCCAGTTGATGGTGTATGTTTTGCCGGTGGTGGCAGTTACTGTAAAGGTGCCTGAGGAGAGATACACTGTTCCATCATAATAAACAGAGATGCTGCTACTGCTGCTTTCTCCACTGTTTCCCCCACTAGTACCTCCAGAACTCTCAGCTATCTGAACTGTCTTGCTTACCGTCTCATCTCCAGCTATCGCCTGAATGTATAAGGTACCTATGACATGGGGTATGAAGTGTGCCTCAGTCCCGTAAGCATAAACTGGAGTACCACCATTCATCCTGAAAATTATCAGCGCCTGCTTATCAGTTATTACAATTACTGCCTGATCTTTTGTGTTACCCTGAATTGTGATCTCCAAAGCTACTGCCGCCTGAATCAACTGAACAAACAAAATCAGAGAAATTAAAGAAGCTGCTAAAGTTCTTGCAATACCCATCAGCTCACCCCGCATACTACTGGAATGGTTGTATATGCAGCCACATTGTTCGGATATTCATTTAGCCTGTACACCCCAACATAGAGATTGTAGTTGCCAGTCTGCGCCTGCAATGGAATGGGCAGGACGACTGGAACTTCTACTGTTTGTAGCTGGGAGAGCTTCAAAACTGTCACACCGGCAAGACTATCACCGTTGGAATTTGTTCCGCTCACAACCACAGCAAACCAGTCTGAGACATAAGAAGTTATGTTCACATATGCTGTTGCATTGCCACCCCTAACTCCATTCGTTACCGTAACAGAATTTATGTCTGCATTTTTAGTGTGAACATTTATTATCACAGTATTTGGCGTATTGCTTGCAGAATCGCTGAAACTCGTCCATAACCAGTAAACAACTGTATCTCCATCAGAGACATTGTAAACGTTCGTTCCATTCATGGGCATTATTCCGTTAACCTCATACATCCACCACCCGTTTGTTATTCTACCAATGGATGTGGGATACAGATTACCTCCACCATAGCTTTCGTTGACGGTGTAGCTGAATCCACCAATCTCGCTGGCTTTTTGCAAAGCTCCAAGGGCTGTTAAGTTTGAGACTGCATAAATCCGCCCGTCGTCGGCCGTGACATTAAAAGTGCCGGGTGTCAGGGTAACAGTCCCCTTCCACAGACCAAAGATGTACAGGTTGCCGTCGTCTGCACCGATAAACAGCTTTCCTCTGTAAATGAAGGGTGAGGACATGATGTACTGGTTAACCTCGTACTCCCATATTCGACTGCCATTTGATGCATTCAGGGCAAATACTTTCCCATTCACTTCATTTGTGCCGAAGTAGATCACGTTGTCAGCGTAAGCAGGGGATGACTTTATTGAATCCCATGCAGACGGATTCTGGATGGCTGTGAAGTTCCAGATTTCCTGGCCAGTGGAAGCGTTGAAGCAGTACAGTTTACCGTCTTTCGAGCCGATGTAGAGTCTGTTTCCTGCAATTGCAGGAGTGGACATGGTTCCGTTAAATGAGATATTCCAGAGTTCTGTGCCATTTGTGGTATTGAAGGCATAAAGTGTGGTGTCAGTGGCAATATACACTCTTCCACCACTAACGGCAGGAGTGTTGACTATGGTCCCATTTACAGGCTTTTTCCATACAATTACTCCTGTCTCATTAACCGCTGCGAGATAGTACGTCCCCGACTCGTTCCGGGAGTAGAATATGAGCCCATCTCCCGCAGAGGGCGAGCTGAAGTACTGCTTGTTGATGCCGTTTGAGCTCACATTCCAGAGTTCATTACCATCAAAATCGAAGGCGTAGAGAATTCCGTCATAACTCAGAACATAAACTCTATTGTTGTAAACCAGAGGTGAAGAAGAACTCTGCCACCAGCTTAGATTGGGTTCAATCGTTATGTTCCATCGCTCAGTGCCATTGCTGGCATAGAAGCTGTACAGGACTCCATTGCCTGTGCTGTTGTCGTATGCATGAACAAACAGGTAACCGCTGTCGCTTACTGCAGGCGTTGCCATGCTGTAGATGTCTGAAACCTTCCAGATGATGCTGCCGTTGGTTGCGTTTATGGAGTACAATCCAAGCTGTTCAGAACCTCCCATCCCTGGATTGTTGGTCAGATACACATTGCCGTTCCACACCACTGGCGAGCCATCAACGAAGCCTGTTAGCTGCAGTTTATAAACAAGCTCAGCATTTTTTGGCCCATAATCTGTAAAATTTCCACTTCTCCCAACATCAAAGTGGAACGTGCTGGCAAGTGAATTGCTGCACAGCAGCATCACAACAATGAATCCCACACTCACATTCCATTTAGTCAACATTATTTGACAACCTCCCAAAATTTATTGATGTTGTGAAGGCAATTGTATTTAAAATTTATCCATTTTATCTGATTTAATAACAAGAAAACTTTAAGTATTAACTCGCTGTGTAGACCCACTATGAGTGAATGCAAGTCCTGCAGGAACTACAAGCAGTGCCTTGAATGGAATTGCTTGAAAAATCCTGATGAGTGCGATTTTTTTGAGGAGATATAGCTGTTAATAATGCAACACCACTGCATCACCACTTAGCTAGGCTCTCCTTCACACCCTTCTTGACAGCATCCCATATTCTGCTTCCCAGCTCGCTTGCCGGGCCAGTATATTCGTAGTAATTCCCTCCGGTTCTAGCAACCACAACTGCATCAGTATTTGTCCCGGTAAAATTGTGACCCAGCTCAAACAAAGCTGCACTTTTGGCTTCAGTGGCAGTAATGACTGCATTCACCATGCCACCATCTGACAGGTCTGCTTCAACAACCAGTATGATATTTATTGTCCCTATTTTAATCTCCTGGTTGGGATTCTTAACTCCAGCAGTGATGAACGCAGTAACTGCGCCATTCTTTACGATGGATAGCTTGTCCATGGGAACCGATGTCAGCAAACCGAAGTAATGCTTCATCTCAAATCTTTCTGCCACTCCTTTGAGGTATTTTATCGGATCAAGATAGTCAAAGTCCTCCACCACTGTATGGTTGAAGATGTGTTCAACATCCTTCCAGCCTCCAAGCAAACCTGAGCTAAGGGCATTGAATGAGCCTTCGATGATGAGCGTATCTTCCTCCAGCCAGTATTTCATCCCATCACATCCTTGGGAACTACCAGAGCCCTACCATTATATCGCACCACATCCACTTCAACTCCAAACACATCTCTTATGCTCTCAGGGTTTATGACTTCAGATGATTTACCGGCATAAGCTATCCTGCCATTCTTGACCATCAGTATTCGATTGCAGAAAGATGCAGCTAGATTTATATCGTGTATTGCAATTATTGCCGCCTTTCCTTCATCCACCATTCGCTTCACGATGTTCATCACCTCAACTTGGCTTCTGATGTCCAGATGAGACGTGGGCTCATCTAGCAGAAGGAAGTCCGTCTGCTGGCAGAAAATCCTTGCAAGCATAACCTTCTGCTTCTCTCCACCGCTCAGTTCTGAAAAGTAGCGATTCTCAAAATCCTTTAATCCTACAAGTTCAAGAGCTTCTAGGGCAATCTTCAGGTCTTTGTTCGAGGGAGTTAAGCCCACATACGGTGTCCTTCCAAGCAGAACAACATCTATAACCCTCAGATTCGTCTCCGAATTTTCTTGGGGCAAATAACCGAGGATTTTTGCAACATCCTGAATCTTCATGCCGTGAACAGTCTTACCATCCAGATACACCACTCCATTTACCGGCTTAAGTAATCCAAATAACGTTCTAAGGATGGTTGACTTTCCACTCCCGTTGGGACCCAGTAAGGCGATAAGATCGCCTTCCCTGAGCTCAAAGGTAACATCCTTCAAGATTTCCATGCTCTTCAGCCTGACACTCACTCCTTCAACCCGAAGCATCAATGGTCTTCCCCCTCCTCAGGAGGTAAATGAAGAATGGTGCACCCAGCAATGCCGTTATTATTCCCACGGGAAGCTCCCCTGATACAGCAGTCCTAGCAACTACATCCACCAACGGCATGAAGGCTGCCGAGAACAGGATTGCTGTAGGCAGAAGTATGCGGTTGTCCTCACCAACCACCAGCCTCATGGCATGAGGGATTATGAGACCAACAAATCCTATTACCCCACTAACCGAGACTGCTGAAGCTGTGAGAAGGGCGGCAAAGGTTATGATTATCCTTTTAAGCCTATTCACGTCCACGCCCACACTTGCAGCGTGCTCTTCCCCAAGCAAAATGGCATTGAGCTTCCATGAATTATAAACAACTATGACAATCCCTACAAACACCGGAAGAAGGACTATCTTAACTTTCAACCAGCTAGCAGTCCAGAAGCCCCCCATTATCCAGAAAACCACTTGATGCATATCCTTCCCAGCTAGATAGATAAGCAAAGATGTAATTCCAGAGAGAAAAGTAGCCATAGCTACCCCTGCAAGCAGCAAAGAGTACGTAGATGTTTTTCCGAGCTGATAAACCAAATAAACTGTGATAATAGCAGAGAAAAACGCTGCTGTTATTATATTCAGAGATGAAGCAAAGCCGAGGAGGATGACTAATGCTGCACCTACACTTGCTCCGCTGGATACTCCAAGAATGTATGGGTCAGCCAGTGGATTTCGGAATAATGATTGCATCGCGCAGCCAGCGGTGGTAAGTGCTGCTCCAACAATAACAGCCAAAATTGTTCTGCGCAGTCTGAAGTCAACAATGCTCTTCAGTGTAGCATTCTCATCTCCAAATATGGTTTTGACAACATCCCAGAAATTGATGTCAGATGAGCCGACGCTCACACTCAATATTATTGATGCAAGACCTACAATAATCAGTAACCCCAGAATAGCATAGTTTTTTGGAGTTGTCCCGGTTGCTCTTGTCATTCTAATTGTCAAATTCATTTTATATTTACTAAGAAGTGCTTGATTTATTACTTTCGGTGGGCATATTTTTCTTCAGGCCTCCAAGATTTTATTCTCTCTGCACACAACAAGAAAGCTTAAATATTGGCCATAAAGCCTCTCCTTTATGAGTCTTAAAGAAAAAGTGGAAGAAGTAATTGAATCGGATATAAAACCAGCCCTTGCCAGAGATGGAGGGAGCATAGAAGTCATCGAAGTGGATGAGGGTAGTGGAGAGGTAAAAGTCAGACTACTCGGAGCATGCTTTGGCTGCCCAATGTCACAGATTACGCTTTCAATGTTCGTCGAGCAACACCTCCGCAAAAAACTGCCCGAGGTAAGTAAAGTTACACTCATTTGAATATCTTGTTTTTATGCTACTGATATTAATTTATAAGGGTAACAATAAATATTCCTTTTGATTATTTAAATACGTGAATTGAAATTATACCGAAAGAGATATATATGAGGAAGTGATAATTGTTCTTATGATAATAGTGATTGAACCTCTGTCAAGGATATTTGTAGATGACAGAGTGGTAAAGCTCACAAAGCTCAACGACTCCACATTTGGAGGCTTTTGTAACTGTGGCGGAGAGATGATTCAGAGAGGAATCGCCACAATTGGCGATGAAAGGATGATTATAGTAGAATGCAAATCCTGCTGGAAGACCGATGCTATTGTATTCAATGGAAGACTAAGGACAGAAAAAGTGGAAGTTGAAATCGTAGACAGGAGAAACTTTAAAGAGTTCCTGAAAAAGCATCTTACAGAGTTAGAGTATGAATCTCTGATTAAAAAAGCCCATGGAGAAGATTATAACTACAACGCATTCAGCAGAGCCAAGAAAAAGTTGGAAGATATGGGATTTGATTCAGACGAGGTTTTATTCCTTCTTCAATTCTGAATTTCTCGAATTGGTTGGATTCACAAAACCATTTATAAATCCGATAAAAATAGCACCTATCATCAGATTTGTGAAGTATGTTATTCCCCTCCACATTCCTACAAGAACGCCTAAAACGTGCTGCGGTACGAATTGAGAATACAAGTAGCTCATACTGAATTCCGCTATGCCACTACTTCCCGGTGTCAGGGGGATGAGAGAAATTATGACAATTATCAACTGAGACGTGATTGAATACAGAAAATTCGGATTTTCACTCAGAGAGAGGAGAAGGAAAGAGGGTACGAGAAATTCACTCAACCAGATAAGGGCCGTGATGGTGAAAAGGGCAGAAAGCTGGGCTTTCGAGTCTTTTGCAAGCTCAATTGCAGCGTCTCTAAACATCCAAACCTCTCTCTCTATTGCCCTAATAATCCTGCCATTTCCAGACTTTCTTTTCGCCCAGTTCAGCAATCTCTCTATTCTGTCTGGCCTTTTTAATAACTCCCACAAGAATATGATGAACAGCGCAAGAAAAATCAGGAAAATCCCACCAACCTTCAGACCGAATCCAATAGAAAAATCAGATAGTAGGAGAAAAACCGGCAGAGCAGTTATGAAAAATACTGCATCCAGCAGCCTTTCAGCGAGAACTACTGCTGTTGCTGAGCCATAGCTCATACCAGCATCCGAGAGCATTTTGACGCGTAGCGGCTCTCCTCCAGCTGAAGAGGGAGTAATTGCTGCAAGGAAGTTGGAGGCAAGGGTTGTTCTCAGAGAATGAATGTAAGTGACACTGTGATCTAGCAGAGAGGCAAGAAATTTCAGGCGGAGAGCCCAGAAAATCCAGAAAAATGTATGAAAAAGCAGAGCAATAAATAACAGCCCGATATTGGCTTCAGAAATTGCCTTCCAAGTTATACTCGTCTCTGTGAACTTGAAGATGACGGCGATGGCTGCGATACTGATGGTTGAGGCTATGATTACCCTTCTTATCCTTCCGTTCTTTTCATTGGTACCCAACGCATGTCCCTCCCCATAACAAAACTCAGCAGAGCCATGATGGAAGCCAATTGAAGAAGCAATGCATGAGTTACGAGTCCAACAACAACTGCCAGCCTATCAACTTTTCGGAATTTGTAGAGAAGGAGCGGTGGAGAGAAAAGCAGGATGAAAGGTATAAAAAGTGCCGGAATGTAGGTTAAAGTCAAAGCCATCAGCCATGATGCTATAAATCTGGGACGATGCGATGATAGGACGTCGCTGGCGTATCTCCAGAGCTGCAAACCACCATAATACCATCTTTTCCTTTGATTGTAGAGATCTTTCCAAGTGACTGGAGCCTGCTCATATATTTTCTCCTGGCAAAGCAAAGCTTCATAACCCATTGCATGCATTCTCGTGGCGAAGTCTGCATCCTCTGCAAGAGCGTCCTCATTAAGTCTGTATTTTTCCAGCAGCGATGCCCTCAGAACGCCGATGAGGCCGTTGAACTGCCTGAAACCTGATTTTCTCAAGAGGAAGTTGATCAGATAATATTCGGCTTCAACAGTTCTGGAAACCAGATTTATAGGATTGGAGATGTAACGGCGGGTTGATGCGATGTACGCTTTATGATTTGATTCAAGGGCCTCAACACATCTGATTACAAAATCTTTTTCAGGTCTGGAATCTACATCGAAAATAGCTATGTAGTCAGGTTTGAAGGTAACGAGATGATTTATGCCGTCATTTATAGCGCCAGCTCTCTTACCCCTCGACGTGCCACGAGCAAGAACGTCAACATATTGCCTCAAAGCTATGACTTTCTCATCCTCATCACTGTCGATAACATAGAGTATTCTTACCTCCATCTCCCCGAAATTCAAACTTCTGAGGTGCTTTGCTGATGCTATGAGAAGATTAAGTGGTTCAAAGGGAGCAACGGGTACGATTATTGCTATTCTGGTCATCCTAACACCCTCACACAACCTCATCGTAAAGTGCCTCTATTTTGTCCACCACCATATCCCAAGAGTACTTTTCTTCAACCGCTTTTCTTCCTTGCTCTCCAAGTGTCTTTCTCAACCCCTCGTCGGAATGGAGCTCGAGTATCAGCTGTACAAGTTCTGGAATTGTGGAAAACACAAAACCACCATTTTTGGCAACTTCATTGACGCCTGGAGTATCAAATGCCAGAACAGGGGTCTTGCATGCCATTGCCTCCAGCAATACTATGCCGAAGGCTTCAAGTCTGGTAAAAGAAGGCAGTACAAGTATTTCAGCGTGAGAAATCAAGTTTCTCAGCTCATCCAGTCCTACTCTGCCGGTAAATCTGGCATTAACACCGTACTTCGCAGCCATCATCTTAAACCGGTTTCTGTCATCCCCATCTCCCACCACTACCAGATTAAGCTCTTCCCGTGCCTGAACATCTCTCATCGCCTCTATCAGCATTCCCAGACCTTTGTACTCCACCAACCTGCCCACGTATATAACGTAGGGCTCTTTCTGATCTACGGGCTGGAAAAGAGACGCATCAACAGCATTCGGAACAACTTCCACCTTGTGGAGGTATTCTTTGAGCACTTTTGACGTTTCAGCATAGCTTCCAGTTGTTGCTATGATTAACTCGGCTTTTTCCAGAACAGGCTTCACAAGCTTTTCATTGATCATCTCAATTGATGCAGCAACAAAACTGGGAATGGGGAATCCATTCACCTTCGAAGGGACAACTACATCGTTGTGGTAAGTGACGATGTGAGGATGCTTATCCTTCACCTTGAAGGCGAAAGTGGGACTTGGAACATGGCTGTGATATACGTCTGCTTCCAGCCTAGGGAAAGTTAAGGGGATGGGAGAGTAAGGGAAATTTATGGATGGGACTGTTATAACCTCCACACTGTTCTTCCCATTCCCGCAGGAAGATACAACCTTAACCTGGTAACCCCTCTCAAAAAGCCTCTCCGAGAGCTCCTTAACGTGAATTTCAACGCCGCCGATGTGGGGTGGGTAATAGGGAGTGATCTGAGCAACCCTCATAAAAGTCCCTCGTATCTCAAAAGTTTCTCCGCCCATTTCAGTTTACGGGCTTTCGCATCCTCTAATCTCCCTCTACTTCCAAACCTGAATCCATAGAGCTTTATTATGGCTGCACCCATCTCCTTGGCCATGATAGCTGCTCTGTCACCATCTGTGAAACCTCCAAAGTTGTAAACCCTGTCAAAGGGATGCGATTGTGTGGTTGCAACAAATCTACTCAGTTTTGGGATGATGCTTCTGATTCGCTCCATGTTATCTCCATGGGCATGCAGAACCAGAACACATCCCTCTTTCTCAAGCCTCACCAGCAACTCATCGGGCTCTTCCATATCAGTAACATGGATGTCTGGTTTTATTCTCATGCCAACCCTCAGAATGGCCTTTCCGGCAGTAATTATCAAATCCTCCTTTACCTCTTCAATTTCCGACTCTTCAATCCCCCCTCCGATAACCGCCACATTTCTGCCGTGGATTAGATTTTTCAGGACTTTAACATCCAAAAGCTTACCCTTTGCAAGGCTGTGCATGAGCTTTGCAGCCTCTTCATCCTCCTGCTGAGAATAGCCAAATTCAGAAATAATTTGAGAATAAAAATTAAACCATTCTTCAAGCCTCATTTTTCCTCTTTATGCCTATAGGAACTCTGATGCCCTCTATGTCCCATTCTTTGACGTATCCGCCAGCTGGTCCTCGAGCAGGTTCACCAAAGATTAGCTTTTCAGCCCTGGTTTCCCGCATTATGTAGTCTTCCCAGCCTGAAACCAGCTTGGCATCCATACCAACCGTTGCCGTTATGAACTCCTCCACGTCGAGGTCAAGCTCCTTCCTCATCTCCTGAATTCTTCTCACCAGCTCTCTTGCGAATGCTTCCTTCCTCAGCTCATCATCCACGACTGTGTAGAGGTAAATACCACCCCATGAGGTTTCTGCGAAGGTGTAGCCTTCAGGAAGGGTATATTCCACTAGCAAAACCTTATCAGGCTCCAACTTCTGACCTTCAAACTCAATATAGCCCTGCTCCAGTATTTTCTGAACTCCATCCTTTGAAAGAGAAGAAACGTACTTTGCAAACTCTCCAGCCTTTTCTTTTAGCAATGGACCTATTTCTCTGAAATTAGGCTTGATTACTGCTTCTTTCGGAAATTCTCTGACGACTTCCACCTCTTTAACATTGCACTGGGATTTGATTGTGTCTTCCAGCATCCTCACTGCTTCCAGAACTCTTTCATCCCCCTCTACAACCAGCTTTCTCAGGGGCCATCTCAGCTTGATCTTTGCTTTCTGCCTTGCGTTGCTTGCTGCCTCGAAAATTTGCTTGGCCACCTCCATGTAATCCTCAAGCTTCTCATCAATCCACCTCTCCTCTGCCTGCGGCATGCTCTCAAGGAATACTGATTCAGCGGCATTCCTGAAGACTCTTGTAAAGTTCTGGTGCACATATTCGGAGATGAAGGGGATGAAAGGTGATATGGCTCTGTTCACCCTATCAACAACTCTAAGAACAGTAGCGTAAGCGGCAACTTTCGAAATGGATTCTCGCTCCTCCCAAACTCTCGGCCTTATGAGCTGAATGTACCATCTGCTGAAATCCTCAGTAACAAAGTCGACAAACGCTCTCACAGCTCTGTGGAGCTGGTAGTTCTCCATTGCGTCATTTGCCAGCTTCAAAAAGCTCTCAAGCTTAGAAAGAATCCACCTGTCCTCAACCCTCAGTTCGATGGTTGATGGGTCAACTTCCTCGAACCTGTCAAGGCTCATATACGTGTGGGCGAAGCGTATGGCGTTCCAGTAGATATTAAGGAAACGTAGATAGTTCCTTGCCTCATCCCAGCTGAATCTCAGATCCTCCCATAGAGCCGATGAGAGGACGTAAAGGCGGAAAGCATCAACACCTATCTCTTCTATAACCTCTTCTGGCTCTACAACATTTCCAAGGCTCTTGCTCATCTTTCTGCCCTGCTCATCCAGCGTGAACCCGTGCATCAGGACGGTTTTATACGGAGCCTTCTCAAAGGCAATAACGCTAGCTCCTAGCTGAGAGTAGAACCAACCCCTCGTCTGGTCGTGTCCTTCTGTTATGAAGTCAGCTGGCCAGAGCCTTTCGAATTCCTCTTTAAAGCGGGGATAGCTCAGAGTCCCCCATGATGCAACGCCGCTGTCAAACCAGACATCAAAGACGTCCTCAACCCTCTTCATCACCCCTCCGCATTTGCAATCAAAGGTAACCTCATCAATTCTCGGGCGATGCAAGTCCATGTCGCTCTGCCAAGGCACCTCATCGATGCCCCCGACCACCTTCATCTCTCCGCATTTCTCGCAGATCCAGACCGGAATCGGGATGCCCCAGTAACGCTGCCTACTGATGCACCAATCCTTTGCATTGCTAACCCAGTCCTTAAAGCGGCTGCTACCTGCCCACTCAGGAACCCATCTAACATTGTCAATCTCCTTTACCATCATTTCCTTCAACTGGCTGACCTTCAGGAACCACTGTTCTGTGGCACGATAGATTATGGGGCTCTTACATCTCCAGCAATGGCCATAGCGGTGAACTATCGTCTCCTCCGCCAGAAGGAGACCCTTGGCTCTCAGATCTTCAATTATCACTTTGTTGGCTTCTTTTACATGCATTCCGGCGTACTTCCCAGCTTCACCGGTATAAACACCTCTGTCATCAACAGGATTGAAAACCTCAAGACCATATCGCAGGGAGAGCTCAAAATCTTCCAGACCGTGACCGGGAGCGATATGAACGCATCCAGTATTCTCCGACGAAACGAATTCGGCCATGTAAACAGAATGTTTCCAGTTCTTCTGCAGGGGGACCTCATCTGCAAGGGGATGGATGTATTCCGTGCCGACAAGGTCTTCACCGAGATGGGTTTCGATTATCTCCCACATCTCGTAGCCGCCTTTTTTCAACACATTCTCCGCAAGCTCCTTGGCGATGATGAGGTACTCAATCCTTCCATCCTTCATAGCTTTAATGATTGCATACTCCAGAGCTGGATGGACTGCCACAGCCATGTTTGCCGGCAGTGTCCAAGGCGTTGTAGTCCAGATGACAATGTAGGTGTTATCATTCTTAACAGGGAATTTGACGTATATGGAGGGGTCTTTTTCCTCCCAGTACTCCACCTCTGCATCTGCTAAAGCAGTCTCACAGCGAGGACACCAGTTCACCACCATCTTTTTCCTTTCCAGCAACCCCTTCTCGTGAGCCTTTTTGATGGTCCACCAGGCAGCATTGATGTAATCAGCTTTTATTGTCATGTACGGGTTTTCCCAGTCCATCCACACTCCCAGCATCTTGAACTGATCAGTCATGGCATCCCTGTTTTTCAGAGCATAATCCATGCACCTTTGAATGAATGAATCGATTCCGAACTCCTCAATATCCTTCTTTGTCTTGAAACCAAGTTCCTGCTCCACCTTCACCTCTATCGGCAGGCCATGCATATCCCAGCCAGGCTTGTCGGTGACTCTGTATCCGCAGAGTCTCCTGTAGCGGAGTATTGTGTCCTTTATCACTTTATTCCATGCGGTGCCAAGGTGAATTCTTCCGGTGGTATATGGTGGGCCGTCAACGAAGAAGAAAGGCTTTTCTCCTCGATCTCTGGCTTTCTCGTAAATTCGATTATCTTCCCAGAATTTTCTGATTACATTTTCAACATTCTTCGGACTGTATATACTGCTGAACCTCATGGTCACGTTGGCAGATTCCAAACTTTGTTAAAATATCTTTCTGATATCTCTCTGATGCTCTTTGCTGCCAGCATAAGAGATATATACTCCAATTGCTATTGGATAGCAAAAAAAACAAGGGTAGATGAAGTTGAAGGGTAAGAAAAAGTTTGAGGACTGGCTTAATTTAAAGCCAGTGACAGATGAGGAATTCGAAGAACTTTTGAATGAACGGCCGAGGAGGAGCGAAGACAGGAGAAGAAGGAAGACCAGAATGAAAAAGGCCAAAAAAGAGCATCTCTATCCTGAAGATTTTATCTGATTCGAAGACTATTTTAATCCCATTTCTTTTTATTCTACGATGTTCGTAGTCATTCCTGCTGTTGACCTCAAAGGTGGCAAGGTTGTAAGACTCGTACAGGGAGATGAGAGAAAGGTTACCGTAGAACTCGATAACCCTCTTGAAGTGGCCAGAATGTGGGTTGAGAAGGGGGCTAGAGTTCTTCACGTCATAGACCTTGATGGAGCCTTCAGAGGTAGCCTGAGGCATGAGGATACCATACTCAGAATAAAAAGGGAGCTTGACGTGGAGGTGCAGGTAGGGGGAGGAATAAGAGATGTTGAAACAGCGAAAAGGCTGATATCGATTGGTCTTGACAGAGTAATAATAGGGACTCTCGCTGTGGAGAATGTTGAGGCAGTGAGAAGGCTGGCGGAAAGGTATCCTAGAAAGATAATGATTGCTATCGACTCCAAAAAGGGCAGAGTGGTTGTAAAGGGATGGAAGGAAGGAACGAAATTCACGCCTGTTGAGCTTGCTGGAATATATGATGATCTGGAAGTCTCATTCCTTTACACCAATGTAGATATTGAGGGACTTGTGAAAGGAGTGGTAGCAGATAATATTAAGGAAATCGTGGAAAACATCAACAGCCCTGTTTATGTTGCTGGAGGCATAGCAAGTGTTGATGACATCAGGCTTATTAAGGAGACGGGAGCAAAGGGTGTAATAGTTGGATCTGCCCTCTACACAGGAAGGATAAGGCTTGAAGAAGCTTTAAAGCTTGAGGAGATTGGAGACTGGGATGAAAATCGGAGAAGGTTGGAGGAGGTCGAATGAGGAAAGCGGTTGTGGAAAGAAAAACCCGGGAAGTTGACATTAGGATAGAGCTCAATCTCGATGTGAGAGAATACGAAATCGAGACACCAATCCCTTTCTTCACCCACATGCTGGAAACGTTCGCAAGGCACAGCGAGATTGGGCTAAACGTGAAGGCTGCAGGGGATGTGGAGGTAGATGAGCACCACACCATCGAGGATGTTGCCATATCACTTGGTAAAGCCATAAGAGATGCGCTGGGAGATAAGGCAGGCATAGCCAGATTTGGTGATGCCATTGTGCCAATGGATGAAAGCGTAGCAATCTGCGGGATAGATATCAGTGGAAGAGGTTATCTGAACTTCGATGGTCTGCTTGAGGGAGAGGTTGGTGGAGTCAGTGCTGAGAACTTCATCCACTTCTTCGACACTCTCTGCAGAAATGCTGGCATCAATGCATACATTTCCGTCAAGGGAAGCAACCTGCACCACATTGTAGAGGTGTGCTTCAAGGCCTTTGCCATGGCTCTGAAAAAGGCGATAACTCTGGAAGGTAAGGACGTTAAAAGTACCAAAGGTACGCTGGATTGATATTTTAGCTCATTTTTATTGATATACTTCACCCCACTTCCTACATTACTCCACATCACTTCCAAAAGGAGTTTCATTCTAAAACATTTTGAGATGTCCCTGAATATCTCTGAGCTACTAGAAACGGTGGAAGAGGTAGATGAGAGGTATGAAGAGATAAAAAACTAAAATGGATCAAAAGGGATATAACACACGTGCACGCCGTTATAGGCTCAGGGGATAAGGTCTAGATGGCATGTCTGGATAATCAATAATGCCTTGATGAAGATACATAATGCAGAAGACTGGCAAACTAACAACTGAAGCTATAAGCCAAGTCTGCCGTCCGGTCTGATGTATCCTCGCGCAGTTTGGCAGACAACGACTTTCAGACCAGTTTCACGCAGAACTTTCCATACTTCAAACATCTCTTGAAAACTCGGTCTCTTTATGGTGCTTCTGAACTCAGGCCTGTAATCCAGAGCGCATACCTGAACTTCATCATCCATTTTCACTATTTCCTCTCCGATTTCTCTTATCTCATTCAAAGAGATTAAGTCTCTGTTATAGGGGATACCTACTCCAACGAAGATTTTATCACCGTATTCATCGAGTATGTACTTCAAAGCGTTCCACTCAGTCTTCAGGTAAATTTCAGAAAGCTCTTTCTCCAATCCGGTAATTCGTTGAAAACTTTCCAACCTTAAACCCTTAACGTCAATCCCTATGTCCGTCATTCCTGCATCCACCAGCTCATCTATATAATCCTTTGATAAGATGGATGCGTTGGTATCCACGTGAAATCTTGCATCTCTGTCGGGATTAAGCCTTTTAAGCTCCCGGATGTACTGAATCAGCCACCTCCTGTTGAGTGTGCTCTCTCCACCAGAGATGGTCATCCTGTCAACGCCAATTGTCTTTCTCAGCCTCGTCATAATCTCTGCTGCATTTATGGGTGTCAGCGGAACATCCTTTCCACAATAAGTTGTTGTCCAGTTCTGACACTGAGGGCAGCGGAAGTTGCAACCGCACGCAAAGCATGCAGCTTCTATGTAACGGTAGCCTTTAAGCCACCAAGGTGTGCCCACTCCTCCAACTGTATGTCCACTAAAGCCGTGAACCAGTCTCTTCGGCTGGTAATCTTCCACATACGTCTTAATAACCATTCCATCTTTAACTGGAGTGACGCAGCTGGGCCTGAACTCTCCATCGACAACGACTGCACAGCTCCAGCACCCACCGACTTCGCAGGGTGCAAATATCTTCCCTTTCTCAGGAAATTTGGTGAATTTGTAGCCGATTATTTCGAGAGCCTTTTTCACCGTTATTTTTTCCGGAATTGAGAAGACTTCTCCGTCCACTTTGATTTGGATGTAATTCTCCGCTTCTTTTCCCTCCATCTCCACAGCCTGATTTGGACACGCTAGATAGCACGCTCCACAACCTATACAGTCTGATGATGGGCAGACGAAACTCTTACAGAAGTTACAGTTGGTACACCTCTCGTTTTTTATGGCTATGTAAAGTTTCATTGAAGTTATAGTGTTCACAGAAGTATATAATCAATACTAGACACATGGATCTGGAGCATTGGAATAGCGATGAAATGGACTATCGAGATAAGTTGCTGTATTCCCAATCATCTCCACCTTTCCGATGTAGAATTCCGCTTTCCCATTGTAGCGGGAGCAGGACCCTTCATGGTTCAGGTAAGCAGTTATTCTGGGGCGTGGCAGTCCCGGATAAGATGGCATACCATCTCTGATCACATGATTTAGTTCAATAAACCTCCTCACATCTACCACTCCTTATCATTTACCAAATCCAAACTATAAGAACATCATTGCTCTTTTGACCTTTTCCGCGTCATCTTTACCATTGAGCATTTCCAGAAGCTTGAAGGCTACTGCAAAAGCCGTTGCCGGTCCGGTACTCGTGATTATACGGTCACTTACAACAACATCTTTGTCAACCACTTCTGCCCCATACTCGGCGAGAAAGCTGATGTGTCTGCCATCATCAAGTGGATAGGTGACAGCTTCTTTTCCTCTCAACAGTCCAGCAGCGGCTACCGGCTTTGCAGCCACACATATGGTTGCGATTATGCCTCCATTATCATATATGGTTCTGATGGCCTCGAGCACCTCTGATAAGTAGGCTTCAGTAAAGCCTCTGTCGTGATAACCTCCGGGAAGGGCGAGGGCTGAAAACTCAGTTAAATCCAGCTCTTCAAGGAGATGCTGGGGTTTGACGATGAGGCTGTGGGCAGCCCTTATCTCAGGATGCAGTCCTGCAACAACAACTTCTACTGGTTCCACTCCTTCAGTGGTGTGGGTCCAGCCGAATGCGTCGATAAAGGCTGCTGCCTCAACCTCCTCAAAGCCCTGTGAGAGGAATAAGAGCACTTTTTTCATGATACTTCCCCCTATACGTCTGACTGTGAATCATAATTTTCATCACCTTCGTAAATAAAAATGTCTTCGATTTTAACTTTAAAAAATCTGGCTATTTTGAATGCTAACTCCAATGATGGATCATATTTCCCCTTCTCTATGGCTATTATTGTTTGCCTTGTCACTCCAAGCTTTTTCGCAAGTTCTTCTTGAGTTAGATTATGCATAGCTCTATACACCTTGAGTCTGTTCTTCATCCCATTTAACCTCCATATTTCCTGCTGTAATAGCCGTAGGAAACTAAATATAGTACGATCAGGGCACTGACTGAATAGCCCAAGATATAACCAGCTTGCGATACTTCAGCATTGCTTTTACCCAGAAGAACTAAAACGATGCTTGTGAATGCTACTACTAGTACAAAAACTCTTAGAGCAGCTCTAGATGCCTTCTCGCTTATTCTGTAAGTTCTCTCATCCTCTAATGCCTCTTGAATTCTGCTCTTACATAGGTATAGCAGCGCAAGCCCGATAATTACTGCAAGTACTGGTATCACAACGTTTCCCACTGAAATGAACCACCCAACGGTTGCACCAGTAGCGATTGTTATTGCTATCCTACACAATCTTACCTGGTTCATCCCACCACCTTGTAAAGTAAGTTTAACATTATGTTTTATAAACTTTACTAATTGTTCGAGTTATTTAACACAACTACTGGGAAGTCGGGCTAAAAATATGTCAACCCATTCTAGATTGTTAAAAGGGTTAAAAGAATAAATAATCCACCAAAAAAGAGAAAAGAAACCTTGTGGGAGTGAGGACTCTTCAAAAATTCGCTGAAAGACCTTTTGAAGTATTGCAGAATAACTTTTTATCTAATCCTCCTTTACAGCCTTTCGGAGTGCAGCTCTGGCCAGTATTCGTGTGGAATCGAGGGTGGGCAGAGGAGATACTTCAGGCGTTACAATCAGAGGAATTTCTGTGCAGCCAAGAACTACCGCATCACACCCCTTCTCTTTGAGCCTTTCTATTACTTCAACGAAATAGTTTCTGGATTCATCCAGAAAAATTCCGTTGACCAGCTCGTCAAAGATTATGTCATTTATCCGCTCTCTCTCTTCTAGTTCTGGCAGTACGTAGTCAATGCCCGCCGCCTTTAGCTTGTCTGGATAGACGGGGCTCTCCACAAGATATCGGGTCCCTAGTATACCCAGCTTCTTGAAACCTTTATTCGCTGCTTCCCTAGCAACTTCCTCGGCGATGTGGAGCCATGGAAGAGGTGATCTCTCAACCACAAGATCGAATGCCTGGTGGATTGTATTGTCGGGGCAGATGACAAAGTCCGCTCCTATTCTTGCCAGCTTTTCTGCAGATGAAACCATCAGATTTGCAACCCCTTCCCAGTCATCCGCCACAATATATTTCATGTACTCGCTAAGCGGGTAGTTGTGCATGGTAACTTCTGGATAGGCATGCCTGCCAAGATATTCGGTTCCCTCTAAACAAATGGTACGATAACAGAGGGCAGCTCCTTCAGAACTGCAGGCAACAATACCAATATGCTTAACCATATTATCCCCCCAAGTCTCTCCAAGTAATTTAAATTGGCTCTAGAAGTATATATAGGTTGTATAGAGTATGGAGCATAGGTGATTTGGGCTGGCTGTTATGCATAGCTCCAGTCTGGGTTAGGTAGATGGGCTGCCAGCTTTTGATGAAGATTTATAGGACTCTGATAAGAACAAAATCCAATCCCAGACAGGAAAAATTATATCCTCTTTAATGTTATGCGACCCCATGAAGCCCATGAAGCTCGTAACCTGCGGGCTACCGTATGCTAACGGTAAGGCTCACATAGGACATTTGAGAACGTATATACCTGCTGATGTATATGTAAGATATCTCAGAATGGCTGGAGAAGATGTTATTTTCATTTGTGGAAGCGATAGCCACGGCACACCCATTGTGGTCAATGCTGAGCAGCAAGGTCTAGAGCCCAAACAGCTCGTTGACATTTATCATCAGCATTTCCAAGAGGTTTTCAAAGCCCTCGACATAGAATTCGACTTCTACGGCAGGACAGATAGTGACTACCACCATACCAGGACACAGGAAATTGTGAACAGACTCATAGACAGAGGTTATGTCTATCCCAAGGAAATCGAGCTTGCATACTGCCCACGCTGCGAGAGGTTTTTGCCGGACAGGTATGTAGAAGGCATCTGCCCCTATTGCGGAGCCGTTGCAAGGGGCGATGAATGTGACCAAGGATGCGGAAGGCATCTGGAGCCGGGTGAGATTAAAGAGCCAAAATGCAAGATCTGCGGCTCACCAGCAGAGTTCAGGAAGCAAAAACATTACTTCTTCAAGCTGACAGGGTTCAAGAAGTTTCTTGAGGATTATCTGGCTTCTCTGAGAGGGACTGAGAATGCTCTTAACTACGCAAGGCAGTGGGTGAGAAGCGAGCTGAAAGACTGGTGCATAACCAGAAACCTAGAGTGGGGAGTTAAATTCCCGGGAGAGGAAGAGTTAGTTGTTTACGTCTGGGTTGATGCACCAATCGGATACATTTCATTCACCGAAAGAGCATGTGAAAGGCTCGGTAAGGACTGGAAGGAGATCTGGCTTGAGAATAAAGCTGAAATTGTTCACTTCATCGGTCTAGACATCGTTTATCACCACTGCATTTTCTGGCCAGCGATGCTTAAAGGAGCAGATTACACGCTGCCATCAGCAGTTGTGGCAAGTGGAATGGTGAAGGTTGAAGGTAAGACTTTCTCCAAAAGCAGAGGATACGTTGTATGGGTTGAGGATGATTATCTCAAGGCAGGATTCAATACAGATTATCTCCGCTATTATATGGTCAACTATACTTCACATCAGAAAGACCTCAACTTTTCCTGGGAGGTTTTCAGAGATAAGGTAAACAACGAGCTTATCGCGACGCTTGGCAATTTTCTGTATAGGGTTATGCACTTCGCTTGGAAGAATTTTGGCACTGTCAGCATGGATGTTGATGACGAGGTGCTGGATAAAATCGAGGAGACGAAGGAGAAAATATTGGCAGCCCTAAACTCATGGGAGTTCAAGGAGGCGAGCGATGCTTTCATGGAACTTGCCACATATGGAAACGTTTACTTCCAGAGTTCAAAGCCATGGGAGCTGATAAAGAGCGATAGATCCGAGGCGGAGAAGGCTGTAGCTTCCTGCTTGGCCATTGCCAGAGCTCTCACGATTTACGCTTACCCGGTTCTACCCAGAACCATGAAGAAAATGGCAGAGTTTATCGGAGTAGATGCTGAGAAGGCCAGGCTAGATGATGCATTGAACGTTCCCGAGAAGATTGAAGTTAAGAAACCGGAGGTTCCCTTCGAGAGAGTTGATGACGATAAAATCCAAGAAATGGAAGAATTGATGATGGACAGAATTAGAAAGGCTGAGATTAAGGAGAGAGGTGAAATTGTGGAAGATAAACCAAGAAAAGGCGAGGTAAGCAATAATACCAGTAAAACCGGAAAGGATGCTAAAGCTGATGAAACCGACTATATATCAATCGAGGAGTTCCAGAGACTTGACATTAGAGTTGGGAAGGTTGTAAAAGCAGAGAAAATATCTGGAAGTAAAAAGCTTCTGCGCCTTGAAGTTGATGTGGGGAATGAAGTAAGGCAGGTTGTTGCAGGGATTGCGGAGGTTTACAGGCCGGAAGAGGTGGAGGGTAAAACCGTTGTGATTCTCGTTAACATGAAGCCGGCAAAGCTGATGGGGGTTGAGAGCAGGGGAATGATATTAGCCGCAGACGTTGACGGCAAACCCATTCTGCTAACTCCCGAGAAAGGGGTTGAGCCAGGGACAAAGGTCAGGTAGCTGCTTTTTGGTTATCCTAGGTTATTCCAATTTCTCTTTTTTGATGTTCTGTTTCCATTGTCCGTTTAAGGTGTCTGATTGATTAGGATTGGCTTAGAACTGAAATGGGATTTCGGGATGGAGGAGGGGTTGGGTGAGCAGATAAAAGGAGAGCAGAGATGTGGAATAGCAGGCTCGGCAACTTCAAAAACCATTTCGCCAAATTAATATGGAATCATCACCTTCTATCTCCTATGAAATTCGTGATTCAGGAACACCACGCCAGCAGACTTCACTATGATTTTCGGCTGGAGATGGATGGTGTTGCCAAAAGCTGGGCTGTCCCAAAGGGAATGCCTGAAAAAAGAGGGGAGAAGAGACTGGCAATACAAGTAGAAGATCACAGCGTGGACTATATGGATTTTGAAGGGGAAATCAGTGAGGGTTATGGAGCTGGACAGGTAATAATCTGGGATAAGGGCGAATACCAACTCTTGAAAAGAGATGAGAAGGGAATAAAGGTAAAGTTAGAAGGTGAGAAGGTTAAAGGAACATATGTCCTCATAAAATTTCCCAAAGCCGGGGAGAATGCTTGGCTTCTGATGAAATCTGGTTAATTATCGGGTTAATAGTTGCCAATAGCTATTAATAACTACACTCTGATTCGCTCCATCAGATAATATAGGTTCTTTCCATTATCTTCAAAGACGAAAAGCATTTTCTTTCTGACATTTTGAGCCAGTCTGACCATTCCAGCAACCTCGCTGGGGTCGAAAGACACGTCATCAGCTATTTTAATCAGGTATTTCGAATGTGGAAGGTCGGAAAGGCTCTCAACTCTCTCATAGACTCTGAAATCGCTTCCAAACTTGAAGCCTGTTTTAACTACAAAGTTTCTCTCCTTTAAATCCCTATAAACCTCATATTTTCTTTCAAAGTTCTTCTCCAACTCTCTCGCTTTTTCTGACAGCTCATTGATATCCTCATCCAGATGGAGGTATCCCTTTTCTGCAAGATACGCAGCCTCCACTAAACTCAGCGTAACCACATTGTTCCGCTCGCTACCATAGAAATATTTCCGGAATATTTCGGTGTTTGCGGTCAGCACTCTATCGCCCACAAAGGTCCCGGAAAAGCTCATGAGCTCTTCTTTCTGCACCCCATATGGCTCAATAATCCCGGATCGGTAGTAGGTCACTTCACCCTCCTCATCCACGACAGCAATTATCCCCCTGAAATCCTTCAACTCAGGAAATCTGATTTTTTCCCGCTCAGAAAAAGCTATTATCTCTTTTTCTTTCCATGTGAAATAACGACCATTAGGCCTTATTCTGTGTCCCCTCTCTCTGAGGTCCTCGTAAGCGAAGTAGTATGAAGGGTTTTCAAGCATTTTGAAAAGTTCCTTCGAACTTACCTCTTCCTCTCCCTTAAAAACTCGAAGTGAACCTTTGGTTGAAAGGTAAATGGCTTCGTGAATTGAGAGGATTATTCTGTCTCCTTTTCGCCTGCCAAAGCCTCTTCTTTCCAGTTTGGGGGAATAAAATGTCCATATTTTTCCGTTTTCCAAGTATGCATCCATCGAATTTTGACAGATATCATCGAAAATAAACTTAGTGGATGTGGCAGTATTGTGACGTGTGGCGTGTAGTGCGTTTAGTGTTTTCCACAGATTACATTCTCAAACGATGCGTCAGAACACATCAACAACCGAACATTATTTGAGGGTAAAGCTTAAATTCAATAGGTTGCAGCGAAACTTTGCGAGCCGCCGTAGCTTAGCTGGTAGAGCGTCGGCCTGTTAAGCCGATGGTCGCAGGTTCGAATCCTGCCGGCGGCGTCTGGAACTGAGGTTCGGATTATTCCAACCTCCACCTCTTCGTTGCTTGCAAGGTCTCTTGAGAAACAAAAGAAATAGCTTACAATCTTTATAAAAGAGGTATTTATCAAGACAAATAAAAAGAAGTTACCGACTTCATGTCTCTAATATTCATAATTTTTATGATATGAATATGGAGGAATCTTTATTAATTTAAAATAAGATATGATTTATGATGGCAATAATTGTCCTAGGAGAAATAATAGCAATATTAGGTTTAATCTCTTCATTATTATTGCTTTATTTAGTTAGCACAAGTGAGGGGGCAGATTTTGAAAGAATGATACTGTCTTGGAATTCTTTTAGCATGTATTTCATAATTTCAGCAATAGCTTTCGCATTAATCAGCATCAGTGAGGCATTAGAATTCATATCATCAATATTTAGCCTAGATATAGAAGAGTTGATTGAATTTTTTAATTTGATGATAGGTGGAGCAATAGTTGTAATTACAGTTAATATTATAAGAATTTTAATTAAAATAAAAGAGAATATTGCAAATTCAGGAACTTCTGTGTTTTACGGTAGATTTGGAATTACTATACTTTACATAGCAGTTTTTTTGCTTTCTGTGTATCACATAAAAGATTCTGGCAAAGTTTGCAATTATGTTACATACCTTTCTGAAATCATATACATAGCATTGTTCCCAGCACTTGTGTATATAATCGTCAGGTCAAAAAAGTATAATGAATTAATTAAAAAAGGGACGATAGCAATCCCGCCCCACACGCCAAATATTTTCCTAAGTATCGCCGTATCTTTTATTTTATTCTTTTTGGCCATTTTAATGCTTTTTACTGGCAATGAAGAAACATATAACATATTGGAAGCAGGTGCACTGTTTGCTTTTGTTTTAGTTGGATATTCTTACGGAAGAGACATGGAGAAAGCACTTAAAGCTTCCAGTTGACCGCAAGGTTAAGTATTGCCGAGCTTTCGACATAATTCTCCACTTTCGGCATTCAGCACTCCACTTGCTAAAGGAGGAGTTATTCTATTATGATCCCGATTAAAAATTTCAAAACCTGAAATCAACAATTCCACTATCAAATTAATTCATCGAAAACTTCGAAAGCTTCAATAAAGAGGCAGATGCATCTCATACTCAAATCCAGCCGACACAACCTGAAATCCTAACTTCCTGAAAACATGTATGGCTCTTGTATTGCGCTCATCCGTAACAACAACAATCCTGTCGTATCCGGCTTTCCTGCACTTCTTAATTACTGTGGAGATCATTCTCTGTCCCAACCCCCTGTTCCGGTAATTTTTGTGTACGAATGAAATCATGTGCACTTCCTCTCCAATAGGTGCTCCTGCAACATGCCCCACAATGTCGCCATTACATTCAGCAACAATGGAAAGACCGGGGGCAAAAAAGTCCAGCCAGCTCTCAAGATCGCTTCGTGTAGCTGGAGGCAACCCCAGAGTTCGATCAGATGGGTCAAACGACAGATACATCTTCACCAGCTTCTCCTTATCCTCTTCATGCTGGTAAGGGCGAATCTGCAACTCTTTCAGCGTAATCATTTGACATTATGTGACATAGTAGCAATATTTAAATTTTTCTGAATCTGCACGATAACTTTTAAACTCCTGCCAGATATTCAGGAAAGATGAGGTATAAAATCGTGAGAATTGAGCTAAAGGATGATGACACGATCATCCTTTTTCTTAAAAAGGTTGGAAGCGGTACAAGCATCATTCCCAAGGCTGACCTCTCTGATCCCGTGAAGCTTATCGAGTTTAGCATGCATATGGGTATGAACGTTGCAAAAAAGCTTGAAGAACTTACCCAGTTCGATGCTTACATCCCAATTGATTACGAGGAGTACAATCTCAAAGACCTGAAAGTCGGAGACCTCGTGGAAATAGACATTAGACAGATCGAGAAGCCATAATTATGGAACTAGAATTCCAGCCAGTCTGGTTCGATTCAATTGGGGCCAAATCCTCATGTATTTTGATTATAACTGACCATAATATCCTTATTGACCCTGGAGCAGCAGTAATGCATCCTAGCTTTCCGGCAAAGAGAGAAGAGAAGATTAAGTGGTATGAACGGGCAAAGCAAAAAATCAGGCTGGCTGCAAGAGATGCTGATGTGATCGTTATCTCCCACTACCACCACGATCACTATATAGCTTTTGACGCAGACATTTATTCTGGAAAGCTGATTTTTGTCAAAAATCCCAACCAGTATATCAACGATTCACAGCAGAGCAGAGCTGAGAAGTTTTTCAATGAGCTTTGCAGAAACTATGGTGTGGAGTTAGAGGACATGCTTGAGCCACCAGAAGAAAAAGAATTTTTGGACCCAATGGATGGGCTAAAAATAGCTGGCAACAAGAGTTTTGGAGATTATCAGAAAAGAAGACACGAGCTGCTAGAGAAAGGCAGGAGATGGTTTTACGGCAGAGTCAGAAAGTGGTGTGAATGTAAGAGAATTCCAGAAATTAGTTTTGAAAATATTGAAGTGAGATTCGCTGATGATAGGGAATTTAAACTTGGAAAAACCAAGATTAGGTTCACCGAGCCCTTTTTCCATGGAATCGAGTTCTCAAAAGTTGGCTGGGTTTTCTCCACCGTGGTTGAATTTCGAGGAACAAAGATCATCCACTCCTCTGACCTCAACGGCCCTATTATCGAGGACTACGCCGAGTGGATAATCCACGAGAATCCGAATATTCTGATACTCGATGGCCCAATGACCTACATGCTTGGCTACACCCTGAACCTCACAAACTTCAGAAGAGCAGTGGAGAATGCCACCAAGATAATACTCGAGACAGACACACAAGTCATCATCTACGACCATCACCTTCCACGGGAATCCAAGTTCAGAGAGAGGACAAGAGAAGTCTGGGAAGTGGCGAGAAAGCTTGATAAGAAGGTTCTTACCGCGGCAGAATTTCTAGGAATGCAACCTGTAGTCTTGGCATAGAATCACACCTCAAAAAACCTGCCCAAGTTGCTCTGATGATGTTGTCTCAGGTGAATTTCCCATTTCATTCTGTCAGTCCTCAGCCTGTTAGCTGCCCTAGTTAATGCTTCTTCCAAGCTTTCAAATATCTCCGCTTTACCTTGCATCGCTTTCCTGACACCTTCTTCAACTACCCATACGCCAAGAGGAGCGTAGTATTCGGGCCTGATTTCCCTCAGAACAATGATTGATGCGACCCTCCTTATTTTCCTGAGATGCTCGAGAACGGGAAGACGGGCAGCATAATACCCACCGGAAAGAACAGAATACTCCCTTTTTCTGGAAATATCCTCTCTGTCATATCCTATCCAAGTTGTGTCAGGACTCCAGAAGCTCTTTTTGAGCCATATTTCTACAAGCTGGAAGGAATAGTTGCCCGGAGATAGGATGATCTCGAAGTGATTGCCGAAATGCTCAAAGCTGAACAGCATCGTTTTATCCACAGATTCAAAGCATGCTATTTCCTTTTTTATTTCCTCCCCCAAGATGTCGTGAATGGCAGTTATACTCCATCTTGTAGGAACGAGCTTTCTGCTCTTTGTTTCACCCAGCATCCCCACACTGAAGATTTTCTGGAGATAGTATGTTGAGAAGCCGTGGTCAAAAAGGAATTTCACAGCATCAACAGCTCTGGAATCGTCATAGTAAACTTTCTCAATCCTGTCAGGAATCTTTGGATTCTCCGTCAGTTTTAAACCCTGAATTCTTGCCGAAACGCCTACCGGCTGAACGGTGTCATCAAAAACTGGCCTTTTGATGACCTTTTCCACCTCAGTCTCCAAATCGAGGGGTTTTACTGATGCCGTGGCTTCCTGAATGTCAGAAAGGTATCTGTCAGGATTGGCAGCGACATATACCTCCATCCTCTTCATTCCCCTCAGCAGGGACATTCTGAGCTTGATAACATCCCCAACATCACCCTTCCATAGCCAAGGAGAGTCGAGAAAAGATGGTTCACCATTTACCGCTATTAGCGGCCCAGCATAAACCTTTGGATAACCTATTCTGCCTATGAAGGCTGAGGGTGGAGTTGGCTTTTCTATGTTACCCTCCTCTATTTCAACCTTCTTCAGATATCCAAATTTTTCCAGTAGAGGACACTTTATCCTTCCACAGAGAAGGTTTCCCTTGCATCTGGCACAGAGCACTTGATAAATTCTGTCAATCAGGATAGAAAATTTGTGGTTCTGAGTTACTCACTAAGTTCTGAGCTAGTCATTAGTTTGTTCTAGGATTTGTGAACTACCCTTCGCAAGGGAACTTAGCAGCAACAAATGATTAACAGAGATTTAGGTAAAGTTTGTGAGGGGATGAATCCAAGAAACAACATACCTCTCACTCACCTAAAATTTCAAATACAGTTGGGAAATGATTGTAGGAGACTTGCTAAGACCTACCACAAAAAACCCCGGGGAAAAAGATATATATCCAGCAACTCCGCATGCTGAACATGGGCTCGTAGCTCAGCCAGGCAGAGCGACGGGCTTTTAACCCGTCGGTCGCGGGTTCAAATCCCGTCGAGCCCGTAACTCCTCTCAATTGGGTGAAGGAGATGAAGATGAAACTGCAAGATCATATGCTGGTTCCAAAACACGAATTGTTGAGTAAAGAAGAGGCTGAAGAAGTTCTGAAGGTATTGAACGTCAGGAAAGAGCAACTTCCAAAAATTAGGGCTGATGACCCAATTGCAAAGGAAATTGGAGCAAAACCAGGAGATATAGTAAGGATCGTGCGTGATAGCCCAACAGCCGGAAAGAGTGTGGTTTACAGGCTTGTTATATGAAAAGTGCGGAGAGTTATTGCGAATTGAGATGGAATTTTTTCTACTTAGAGGGAGGTATGGTTAAATGCCGTTAGATAGAAGAGTTCTTGCTAGGAAGTATTTTACTCACGAGAGGTTAGTCAAGCACCAGATAGACTCATTCAATCGGTTTCTGGATGAGGGTCTTCAGAGAGTTATTGATGAGCAGGGAAGAATAGAACTAGATATCCCAGACACCTACGTCAAGCTGGGGAAGGTTGAGGTTGGAAGACCTATAGTGAAGGAGGCTGAAGGGAGCAGACTCCCGCTTTACCCTGCCATGGCCAGGCTCAGGAACCTGACCTATGCAGCCCCTGTTTATCTGCAGTGCCAAGTTATTGATGGCGGAAAAGAGCTGGATGAGGAATGGGTCGAAATCGGAATGCTCCCCATCATGGTAAAGTCCAAGGTGTGCAATCTGAATGATGTGGATGACGTCACCAAATATGGCGAAGATCCCCTTGACCCTGGCGGTTATTTCATAATCAACGGAAGTGAAAGGGCCCTGATGACTCTAGAAGATCTGGCACCCAACAAAATACTTCTTGAAAGAGAGGAGCGCTATGGAGAGCCCATTGAAGTTGCAAAGGTTTTCAGTCAGCGGTCCGGTTACAGAGCGCTGGTGGTTGTGGAGAGGAACAGAAACAACATTCTTGAAGTTACCTTCCCCCAACTTCCAAAGCCGGTACAATTTGTGGTACTGATGAAAGCTCTTGGGGTTGAAACTGACCAGGAAATCGTCACAATGGTCAGTGAGAACCCGGAGATAATGAAATTCATGCTTGAGAACGTTGAAGTAGCTGAGGTTGACACCCAAGAAGAAGCTATAGAGTATCTGGGGAGAAGGGTTGCGCCAGGGCAGAGCAAGGAGTATCGCATTGAGAGGGCAAATCAGGTTCTGGATCAGTACTTTCTGCCCCACATAGGTGTTGAGAAGGAGGCAAGAAGGCCAAAAGCCTTTTTCCTTGCAAGGATGGCAGAAGCTGTTCTTGAATTAACGCTTGGAATGAGAAGAGAGGATGACAAAGACCATTACGCTAACAAACGTCTCAAGCTTGCCGGCGACCTTATGGAGGAAATATTCCGCGTCGCTTTCCTCAGGCTTATTAAGGATGTCAAATACCAGCTTGAGAGAGCAAAGGTAAGGGGCAGGCAGCTCAAGATGTCAACAGCTGTAAGAAGCGATGTGCTGACAGACAGGATAATGCATCCGATGGCAACAGGAAACTGGGTTGGTGGTAGAACAGGAGTTTCCCAGCTTATTGACAGGCACAACTACATCAGCGTCCTCTCTCATCTGAGGAGAGTTATTTCTCCACTCTCACGCTCTCAGCCCCACTTCGAGGCACGTGATCTCCACCCAACCCAGTGGGGAAGGATATGCCCCAGCGAGACTCCTGAAGGGCCCAACTGTGGTCTCGTGAAGAATTTTGCCCAGTATGCAGAGGTTAGCGTTGGATGTGATGAGAAAGAAGTCCAAGAGATACTGTTTGGATTTGGTGTTGAGCCAGTAGCGAGGTGATTTTTGTGAAGACCAGAGTTTACGTTAATGGTGCCCTTATCGGATTTTACGAAAGTGGCGAAAAACTCGCTAACCAATTGAGGGAGTTGAGAAGAAAGGGTAAGATAAGCGATCAGGTTAATGTGGTTTATTATCCGGATAGCAATGAGGTGAGAATTAATACCGACCCTGGAAGAACCAGAAGACCCCTTATAGTCGTGAAGAACGGAAAACCCTTAGTTACAGAGGAGCATATTGAGAAGCTGAAAAATGGTGAGATCGAGTTTGATGATCTGATTAAACAGGGTTTGATAGAGTATTTGGATGCCGAAGAGGAGGAGAACGCATACATTGCTATAAATGAAGAGGAGCTTACCCCTGAGCATACTCACCTTGAGCTTGATGCTTCACTGATAGTAGGAATCTGCACTGGCTCGATTCCATATCCAGAGCACAACGCAAGCCCCAGAAACACCATGGGAGCAGCAATGATCAAACAGAGCCTTGGACTACCATATGCTAATCTGGGATGGAGGGCTGATACCAGAGGTCATCTCCTCCACTACCCACAAATCCCTATCGTCACCACCGACACCCAGAAAGAGATAAAGTTTGATGAAAGACCTGCTGGCCAGAATTTCGTTGTTGCCGTCTTGAGCTACGAAGGATACAACATTGAGGATGCCCTCATATTCAACAGGGGAAGCATTGAAAGGGGTCTTGGCAGGAGCCATTTCTTCAGAACATATGAGACTGAGGAGATGAGATACCCAGGCGGACAGGAGGATAAGTTTGGAATTCCCCCAAGTGACGTTAATGGTTATAGGGGAGTTGAAGCTTACGCCCACCTTGATGAGGACGGGCTGGTTTTTCCAGAAACCGAGGTGGGCCCGGATGACGTGCTCATAGGTAAGACTTCTCCACCAAGATTCCTTGAGGAACCCACGGAGCTTGGTGTGTCGCCGCAGAAGAGGAGGGAAACCTCCATAACTATGAGATCCAACGAGAGTGGAATAGTAGATGCAGTATTTCTGACCCTTTCTGAAAATGGCTCAAAGCTTGCTAAAGTGAGGGTTAGGGATTTCAGAATTCCAGAGCTTGGTGATAAATTCGCTTCAAGGCATGGACAGAAAGGTGTTATCGGCCTCATTGTGCCGGAAGAAGATATGCCATTCACCGAAAGCGGCATTGTGCCAGACATGATAGTTAACCCCCACGCCATCCCTTCGAGAATGACTGTTGGGCACGTGCTTGAAATGATTGGTGGTAAGGTTGGCTGCCTGGAGGCAAGAAGAATTGACGGTACCCCATTCCACGGTGAGAGGGAAGATGATCTAAGAGCGGCTCTGAAAAAGTTCGGATTCAGCTATACGGGTAAGGAAGTAATGTATGATGGGATTACAGGCAAGAGGTTTGTTGTAGATATCTTTGTAGGCGTAATCTACTACCAGAAGCTCTACCACATGGTCTCAGGCAAGATGCACGCCAGAAGCAGAGGGCCAGTTCAGGTTTTGACTAGGCAGCCAACAGAAGGCAGAGCTAGAAAAGGCGGTCTGAGGTTTGGAGAGATGGAGAGAGACGTACTCATCGGCCATGGCGCTGCTTTGCTCCTTAAGGATAGGCTGCTTGAAGAGTCAGATAAGGTAGAAGTCTACGTCTGCGCCAACTGCGGACAGGTAGCAACTTACGACTACAGACGAAACACGGCTTACTGCCATGTGTGCGACGATGATGCCAACATACATCGCGTTGAGATGAGTTACGCCTTCAAGCTTCTGCTAGATGAACTGAAATCAATGATGATTGCTCCCCGCTTGGTGCTGGGAGATAAAGCGTGAGGTGAGTTTATGATCCCCAAAAGAGTATCATCAATTAAATTTGAGGTTTTAAGCCCCCAAGAAGTACGACGCATGAGTGTCGCAAAAATCATCACCCCCGAAACCTACGATGATGATGGTTTTCCAATTGAAGGTGGGCTGATGGATACAAGGCTGGGTGTTATTGACCCCGGTCTGAAATGTAGGACGTGTGGAGCTAAAGCAGGAGAGTGTCCTGGGCATTTCGGACATATCGAGCTTGCAGCCCCGGTCATACATGTAGGATACGCCAAACTTATCGGGAAACTCCTGAATGCCACATGTAGAGAATGTGGAAGAATTCTTCTGAAAAATGAGAAAAGGGATAAATTCATAGCGGAGATCGAGAAAAGCAGGGAGCTTGGACAGGACTTTGAAGACATAGTAAAAGAAGTTTTCAGGGTTACAAAAGGCATCAAAAAGTGCCCTCATTGTGAAACAGAGCAAATGGAAGTGAAGTTTGACAAACCAACATTCTTTTACGAGAATGAACACCGTTTAACACCCAAAGATGTGAGAGAGAGACTTGAAAAGATTCCTGATGATGATCTGCCCGCTTTTGGTATGGATCCCAAAGCTGTACGTCCTGAATGGCTGGTGCTTACAGTCTTACCAGTTCCACCAGTCACAGTAAGGCCATCCATTATCCTCGAAACCGGCCAGAGAAGCGAAGATGATCTGACCCACAAGCTTGTTGACATAATCAGAATCAACCAGAGATTTATGGAGAATAAAGAGGCTGGAGCTCCCCAACTCATCCTAGAAGACCTTTGGGAGCTTTTGCAGTATCACGTGACCACATACTTAGACAATGAAGTGAGCGGTATTCCGCCTGCAAGACACAGAAGCGGCAGACCCTTGAAGACTCTTGCCCAGCGTTTGAAGGGTAAAGAGGGGCGTTTCAGAGGTTCACTGTCAGGCAAGCGTGTGAACTTCTCTGCTCGAACTGTCATTTCTCCTGATCCAAACCTCAGTATAAATGAGGTGGGGGTTCCACTAGTGGTTGCTGAAGAGCTCACGGTTCCGATTTACGTGACCGACAAGAATGTCGAGGAGGCAAGAGAGTACATAATGCGAACAGAGCATCCCAAGGCTAACTACGTCATAAGGCCGGATGGGAGGAGAATCAGAGTAATGGATTCCAACAGGGAAGAGCTGGCAGAGAAGCTTGAGCCCGGCTGGATTGTGGAGAGACAGTTGAAGGATGGGGATATCGTTCTTTTCAACAGACAGCCCTCACTGCACAGAATGAGCATTATGGCTCATTATGTGAGAGTCCTACCCTACAAAACCTTCCGCCTGAATCCTGCAGTCTGCCCACCTTATAACGCTGATTTTGATGGAGATGAGATGAACCTTCATGTCCCTCAAAGCTTAGAGGCACAAGCAGAGGCCAAGATTTTGATGACGGTTCAGGAGCAAATTCTGTCTCCACGTTTTGGTGGCCCAATCATTGGTGGGATTCACGACCACATAAGCGGGTTGTATCTGCTGACGAGAGGGGAGAAGAACTTCACAAAGGAGGAAGTAATGTCAATAATTCGCCCTCTCAACATTACCAAGCTACCTGAGCCAAAATACGATGACATGTGGACAGGCAAGCAGATCTTCAGCATGATATTACCAGACATAACCATTGAATTCAAGGCCGAAATATGCCAGAACTGTGAGGAGTGCAAGGGAGAGGAGTGTGAAAATGACGCTTATGTGGTTATAAGGGATGGTGAACTCATAACCGGCACAATTGATGAAAAGGCGGTTGGGGCATTCAAGGGCATAATAATTGATGAGATCATGAGGAAGTTTGGAAGTGAGGAAACTAGGAAGTTCATAGATAACATGACTCAGTTGGCGATAAGAGCGATAATGAACGCCGGTTTCTCCTTTGGCATCAGCGACGAAGATATTCCAGATGATGCTAAAAAGCAGATCCGAGACCTTATAAAAGAGGCTGAAAGGAAAGTTGATGAGTTAATTCAGGCTTACAGAGAAGGAAACCTTGAGCCAATGCCAGGTAGAACTGTGGAGGAAACACTGGAAATGAGGATAATGCAGGTTCTTGGCAGGGCAAGAGACCAAGCAGGTAAGATTGCCAGTCAGTTCCTTGGTATGGACAATCCAGCAGTCATAATGGCTGTAAGTGGAGCCAGAGGTTCAATGCTGAACCTTACCCAGATGGCGGCCTGCATAGGTCAGCAGTCGGTGAGAGGAGAGCGTATCGGCAGAGGCTATACATACTCCAACAGAACACTCCCCCACTTCACACCAGGAGATCTGGGAGCAGAGGCAAGAGGATTCGTCAAGAGTAGTTATAAAGACGGTCTTACCCCCGTTGAATTCTTCTTCCATGCTGTTGGTGGTAGAGAGGGTCTGGTTGACACTGCTGTCAGAACATCTCAGTCAGGTTATCTGCAGCGCCGTCTGATTAATGCGTTGCAAGATCTAAAAGTGGATTACGATGGTACCATCAGAGAACAGACGTCCAACATGCTGGTTCAGTTCAGATATGGTGAGGACGGTGTGGATCCCATGAAGAGCTTCAGAGGCAAGGCTGTTGATGTCAAAAGAATAATCAGGGAAGTTATGGCCGAAGAAGGTAAGGAAGTGTAGGAGATAGAAAATTGTATTGGGGAGGTATAATCATGGTTTATGAAGATGTTGTTGACCCCTATCCTTTTCCTGAAAGTCTCAGGAAAGAAATTCTAAATGAACTGGAAAAGATAAAACCCACAAAGAAGATTGCCAAGAAGATAGTAGAGAAATGCTACCAAGCATATTTGAGCAATCTAGTTGAGCCCGGAGAGGCTGCCGGCATAGTTGCCGCCCAGTCAATAGGTGAGCCCGGTACACAGATGACAATGAGGACGTTCCACTACGCCGGAGTTGCCGAAATCAACGTTACTCTGGGACTTCCAAGACTTATCGAGATACTTGATGTCAGGAAAAACCCGTCCACACCAATGATGACCATAAGGCTTACAGAGGAGTATGCCAAAGACAGAAATAAAGCCAAGGAGGTTGCCAACAGGATTGAGGCTACATACATAACTGACATTGCCGATGTAGCCACAGATATAAGGAACATGAGGATAGTCATCACTCCTGATGAGAGGGCTCTGGAAAGGAAGGGGTTCAGCTTTGAGGAGCTCAAAAAGAAGATTGAGAAGGGGCTCAAGACCGAGGTTGTAGAAGAGGGTAGGAAGCTTGTTGTCCAGATCGCCGAACCATCCTTCAAGACATTAATGGATACCTTTGAAAAGCTCAGAAAGCTTGTTTTGATGGGTATAAAGGAGATTAGAAGAGTAATTATCCGAAAAGAGGGAGAAGAATACGTACTTTACACCGAGGGTTCAAATCTGAAAAAGGTGATGAAGATTAAAGGAGTCGACTTTTCTAGGACCACAACAAACAACATTTATGAAATTTACGAAGTTCTTGGAATCGAGGCTGCCAGAAGCGCACTTATAAGGGAAGCGATCTCAACTCTGGAAGAACAGGGTCTTGAGGTGGATCTGAGGCATCTCATGCTTGTAGCAGACGTCATGACTGTGGATGGAGAGTTAAAACAGGTTGGGAGACACGGTGTGGCTGGAGAGAAACAGAGTATTCTTGCTAGAGCAGCCTTCGAAATGACAGTTAACAATTTGCTGGAGGCTGCAGTGAGGGGAGATATAGACAATCTCAGCGGTATAACCGAAAACATAATAGTTGGACAGCCTATCAGGCTCGGAACAGGAGATGTTGAGCTGATAGCCAAAATAAATATGGGAGGGGATAACAAATGAAAGTGAATTTAGAAAGAGCTCTCAGAAGAGCGATTAAAACCGGAAAAGTATACCTCGGGAGTAAAAGAACAATAAAAGCCCTCAAGAATGGAGAAGCAAGAATGGTTGTAGTTGCAAGTAACTGTCCCGAAGAATTCTTTGAAAAAATAAAGAGCTTCAACGTGCCAGTAGTCATGTTTGAGGGAACCAACATGGATCTTGGAGCTGTATGTGGAAAGCCATTCAGCGTTGCTGCCATTGCAATAGTTGATGCTGGTGAATCAGAGATACTTGCAGCTGCTGAACAATAACTTTATTTTGAGAGGAGAGAAGCATGGGAGTAAAACTATCAACAGAAAGTATCAGATTTTTAACCCTTTTTGAAAGTCTCACGGGAGCGAGTGTTAAAGACTGTATTGTTGAAGATGACAGGGTAATTTTTGTGGTAAAGAAGGGTGACATGGGGCTCGCCATAGGCAAAGGCGGAATCAACATTGAGAAAGCCAAAGAGCTGATAGGTAAGAAAATAGAAGTTGTAGAGCACAGTGATGATGCTGTGGAATTTATCACCAATATTTTTAAACCGATCCGCGTTACTGCAAAGTTGATAGAAAAAGACGGTAAGAAAGTGGCTGTAGTTAGTGTCAATCCCCAGTACAAGGGACTCGTGATAGGAAAGGGCGGGAAAAATATAAATAAAGCCAAAGAGTTGGTGAGGAGACATCACGATATTGAAGATATCGTCGTGAAATAGGGTGAAATAGGGTGAAATGGAATCAAGCAGGCGTAAAGTAGGTGGTAAAGATGGGCAGAGGATTGTTTGCTGCAAGAAAGCTTATTGAGAACAGAAAGAAGTTCAGGTGGAGTGATAAGAGGTTCGTACGCAGGACGCTAGAACTCAACGTGAAGGCTGACCCGCTGGAAGGTGCGCCGATGGCAAGAGGAATAGTGCTGGAGAAGCTTGGAATAGAGGCAAGGCAGCCCAATTCAGGGATAAGAAAGGCTGTCAGGGTTCAGTTGATAAAGAACGGAAAGCAGGTTACTGCATTCACACCTGGAGATGGATCAATTAACTTCATTGACGAGCATGATGAAGTCATTGTGGAGAGGATAGGCGGTAGAATGGGAAGGAGCATGGGAGACATCCCGGGTGTCAGGTTTAAGGTTATCAAGGTTAACAATACCAGCCTGAAGGAGCTCTGGAAAGGCAGAAAAGAGAAACCACTGAGGTGATGGGATGAAATACGGATTTACCAAGGAAGAACTGCTTGTATTCGGAAAGTACGATGTAAGTGAGGTTGAAGTCAGTGACCCAGCATTGAAGAACTACATATGTCTTGAACCTCGCTACGTCCCACACGTTCATGGAAGGCACGCGAGGGTCCCCTTCGGGAAGCAGAAAGTGTTCATCGTTGAGAGGCTGATAAACAAAGTTATGAGAAAAGAGCACAACACAGGGAAGAAAATACTGGCCTATAATATTGTAAAAGAGGCTTTTGAGATCATAGAGAAGAAGACAAAAAAGAACCCCATTCAGGTTCTCGTAGATGCTATAATCAACGCCGGGCCTCGTGAAGAGGTTGTCAGGCTGAAGTACGGAGGTATAGCCGTTCCCCGTTCTGTTGACACCTCAAGCTTGCGAAGGTTAGATATTGCCTTGAGAAATATTGCTGAAGGGGCAAGAAGGGCTGCCTTCAAATCAAAGAGAAGTATTGCAGCCTGTCTAGCCGATGAAATTATGGCTGCTGCCAACAACGAGAGCAGAAGTTATGCAGTTGCCAAGAAGGAAGAGGTTGAAAGAGTGGCCAAATCTGCTAGGTGATAACAATGACAAGAGCCAAGAAAATGGTTGATAAGATAAAAGATCTGATGTGGAAGCCTGACAAAATAAGAAACATGGGTATTATCGCCCATATTGATCACGGCAAAACCACGTTGAGTGATAACCTTCTTGCAGGAGCGGGGATGATCAGCGAGGAGCTTGCCGGTCAGCAGCTTTACCTTGATTTTGACGAGCAGGAGCAGGAGAGGGGCATCACAATCAACGCAGCCAACGTGTCGATGGTTCATGAGTATGGTGGAGAGGAATACCTCATCAACTTGATTGACACCCCCGGACACGTTGATTTCGGAGGAGACGTTACAAGAGCAATGAGGGCTGTGGACGGAGTTATCGTCGTTGTCGATGCAGTCGAAGGAGTGATGCCCCAGACTGAGACTGTATTAAGACAGGCCTTGAGAGAGAACGTGAAGCCTGTTCTCTTCGTAAATAAAGTTGACAGGCTTATCAAAGAATTGGAACTTGGTCCTGAAGAAATGCAGAACAAGCTCATCAAGGTTATTGGTGAGGTTAACAAGCTGATAAAAGCTCTCAGGCCAGAAAAATACGACAAATGGAAAGTGGACGTTGCCAACGGAAGCGTAGCATTTGGAAGTGCACTCTACAAGTGGGCAGTCAGTGTTCCATCCATGAAAGAAACTGGTGTGGGCTTTAAAGAAGTTTATGACTACCTTAAAGCAGATAACGCAAGAGAGCTTGCCAAGAAAACCCCCCTCCACAGAGTTGTACTCGACATGGTCATTAAGCACCTACCCTCCCCCATTGAGGCCCAGAAGGAGAGAATACCGGTCATCTGGAAAGGAGATGCTACCAGCAATGAGGGTCAGGCAATGGTTAAGTGTGATCCCAATGGCCCCATCGCTCTCATGATCACAAAAATCGTGTCAGACCCACATGCAGGCGAAGTTGCAGTCGGTAGACTTTACAGCGGAACGCTGAAGCCGGGGCTTGAGCTGTTCCTGATTGACAGAAAGACAAAGAACAGAGTCCAGACCATCGGCCTCTTCATGGGGCCAAGGCGTGTAGAAGTGCCGGAAATCCCTGCTGGCAACATAGTGGCTGTTGTAGGTCTTAAGGATGCTGTTGCCGGTTCAACCTGCAGCAATCTGGAGAATTTTGTGCCGTTTGAGTCCATCAAGCACATCAGCGAGCCGGTTGTTACAATGGCTATCGAAGCCAAGAACCCAAGGGACCTCCCGAAGCTGATTGAAGTGCTGAGAAAACTTGCAAAAGAGGACCCGACCCTTCAAGTTACCCTTAATGAGGAAACAGGAGAGCACCTGATGAGCGGAATGGGTGAGCTGCATCTTGAGGTGAGAGTTGAGAGGATAAGAAGAGATTTCGGTATCGATGTTGTTACATCCCCGCCCATCGTGGTCTTCAGAGAAACTGTAACCTCAACTTCACCTGTTGTTGAAGGTAAATCACCAAACAAGCACAATAGATTCTACATAACCGTCGAACCCCTCCCGCAAGAGGTAATCAGGAAGTTCAAAGAGGGCGAAGTAGACATGAAGATGGATAAGAAGGAGCGCAGGAGAATTCTTGAAGAAGCAGGACTTGCCAAAGAGGAGGCAGCAGGAATTCAGGAGTACTACGAGGGTAACGTGTTCTGCGATGTCACAAAGGGTATTCAATACCTGAATGAGACCATGGAATTAATACTGGAGGGTTTCAGAGAAGCTATGAGAGCAGGTCCGCTGGCAAGAGAACCCATGATGGGTGTTAAGGTTAAGCTGGTTGACTGTAAGCTCCACGAAGATGCTGTCCACAGAGGTCCAGCTCAGGTGATTCCTGCTGTCAGATCTGCCATATTCGCGGCTGTACTCCAGGCTCAGCCGACACTGCTGGAACCATATCAGAAGGTCTTCATCACCGTCCCACAGGACATGCTCGGCAATGTTACCAAAGAGATTCAGGGAAGAAGGGGGCAGATACTGGAGATGCGCACAGAAGGAGATATGGTGACAGTGGTTGCAAAGGCTCCTGTTAAGGAAATGTTTGGATTTGCGGGAGCTATAAGAAGTGCAACATCAGGTAAGGCTTTGTGGAGTGTTGAACATGCAGGATTTGAACCCATCCCACAGGGATTGCTTGAAAACTTTGTTATGGAGGTAAGAAAAAGGAAAGGCTTGAAGCTTGAGCTTCCAAAGCCTGAGGACTTTGTAGGGTGAAAGTTTTATATACCCACAAATTTTTAGCCCCTCTAAAAGAGAAAAAAGGGAGGATGATGTGATATGGCAAAGGAGAAGGAGCACATTAACGTTGCCATGATCGGGCACGTAGACCACGGAAAGTCGACCCTTATTGGAAGATTGCTCTATGAAGCTGGAGAAATTCCAGAGCATATTATTGAGAAGTATAGAAAAGAGGCACAGGAGAAGGGTAAGGCTACTTTCGAGTTTGCATGGGTCATGGACAGGCTCAAAGAGGAGAGGGAGAGAGGTCTGACAATAGATGTAGCACACAGGAAATTCCAGACCCAGAAGTTCGAAGTTACAATTGTGGACTGCCCAGGCCACAAGGACTTCATCAAGAACATGATTACCGGCGCCTCTCAGGCAGATGGTGCTGTTCTGGTCGTTGATGCTGCTGAGGGTGTCCAGCCACAGACGAAAGAACACGTCTTTCTTGCAAGAACCCTAGGTATCAACCAGCTCATAGTAGCAATAAACAAGATGGACAGAGTTAACTACGATCAGAAGAAATACGAGGAAGTCAAGGAACAGGTTGCAAAGCTCATCCAGATGGTTGGCTACAAACCTGATCAGGTTCCGTTCATCCCAGTGTCTGCATACAATGGTGACAATATCCTCAAGAAGAGTGAGAGAACACCTTGGTATAACGGTCCGACCATATTTGAAGCCTTGGATATGTTCAAGCCCCCAGAGAAGCCTGTTGACAAGCCACTCCGCATTCCGATTCAGGATGTTTACTCTATTAGCGGCGTTGGTACCGTTCCAGTTGGCAGAGTTGAGACTGGTGTTCTGAAAGTTGGTGACAAGGTCATCTTCGAGCCCCCAGGAGTGACTGGAGAAGTAAAAAGCATTGAAATGCACCATGAGGCAATTCAGCAGGCAGAACCTGGTGACAACATTGGCTTCAACGTCCGTGGTGTGAGCAAGAATGACATCAGGCGTGGAGATGTTTGTGGACACACTGACAACCCACCAACAGTGGTTAGGGACTTCACAGCCCAGATCGTTGTACTGCAGCACCCCACCGCAATCACAGTTGGCTACACTCCTGTCGTGCACGCCCATACAGCCCAGGTGGCATGCAGGTTCGTTGAGCTGCAGAAGAAGCTTGACCCCAGAACTGGTCAGGTGAAGGAGGAGAACCCACAATTCCTGAAAACTGGAGACGCTGCCGTTGTCAAGATGGAACCCACCAGACCAATGGTTATTGAGAAGGTCAAAGAGGTCCCACCGCTTGGCAGGTTCGCCATCAGAGATATGGGTATGACTGTAGCTGCTGGAATGGTGCTCGACCTGACCCCAAGAAAATAATTCCTTATTTTTTACTTAATTCATAAAGAGTTTAAAGGTGTTGAAAATGGCAATAAAAGGGTACAGAGCTAGAATAAGGCTTTCAGGCCTCGATCCAAAGAATCTTGACAGGATATGCAATCAGATCAAGGAGATAGCCCAGAAGACAGGAGTGGAGATCAGCGGTCCAGTACCTCTGCCAACCAAGAGAATGGTTGTGCCAGTTAGAAAGTCCCCTGACGGGGAAGGCAGTGAGACCTGGGATCACTGGGAGATGAGAGTACATAAAAGACTGATAGACATAGCTGCAGATGAAAGAACACTTCGCCAGATAATGAGGATACAAGTGCCTAAAGATGTGAACATAGAGATTGTTCTGGAGAGTTGACTCTAAAGAGCTTATCTCCACATACTTATTCCAACCTATTCTAAAATTCTTTAAAAAACTTTAAAATCAAGCCTCGTTTTCTACATTCATGCTTTTAAAAATTACATTCCTTGGCACTGCTGGCACAGTTCCAAGCATTGAAAGAAATCCATCCTCAATACTTGTACAGCGTGAAGGAGTGAGGATTCTCTTTGATTGCGGTGAAGGTACGCAAAGACAGATGATGAAGACAAAAACTGGATTCAGAATTAGCAGCGTGTTCATAACTCACCTCCATACCGACCACTTCATAGGTAGCTTCGGACTGCTTGAAACAATGTCCTTAAATGGAAGAGAAGAACCCATAACATTCTATGCCCCAAATGCAGACTTTTTGAGGAATCTGTTCAAGATGTTTGGATACGAGCATCTTGGCTTCCCTGTGAGAGTTATAGAGCTGAAGGATGGAGATGTTGTGGATTTTGGAGAATTTCGAGTTGTTGCCTTTGAAACAGACCACATAGTTAAAAGTCTTGGTTACGCGTTAATAGAGAAGGACAGAAGAGGCAAATTTGATAGAAAGAAAGCTGAAGAGCTTGGTATTCCTCCAGGCCCCCTATATGCAAAACTTGCCTCTGGAGAGAGTATTGTGTGGAACGGAGAAGTCATCACACCCGACATGGTTCTTGGAGAGGCGAGAAGGGGGAGAAAAATAGTTTACACTGGCGATACAAGGCCATGTGAAAGAACCATAAGAATTGCCAAGAACGCTGATGTTCTCATCCATGACGCCAGCTTCACCTCCGACCTTCAGGAATGGGCTGAGGAAACTAAGCACTCCACAGCTAAGGAGGCTGCTGAGATTGCTCGACTTGCTGGAGTGAGGCAGTTAATTCTTACCCATATAAGTGCCAGATACTCTAAAGATTCCAAACCACTCCTTGATGATGCCAGAGCAACCTTCAAAAATGTAATAGTTGCTGAAGACTTCATGAGTCTTGAAGTTGAGTTTAAAGATTGAAAACTGAACCTCTAAAGATTGAAGAATTCTGCTATTTTCTCTTCTATTCCAAAAGTATACTGGGAGATAAAGATCTGGAAAGACGTCATAATTCCGGACACTTCTAAAACCACATAAGTCAAGATGATGATGCCAGCAAACTTTCGGATGTTCTCCATGGAGTGCGATATCTTGATTTTAGAGGATGCTTTGAGAATGGCCGCAATAGAAACAGCCAGACCTAGACCATAGATTAGCATCAGCAAGGAGCCTTTCAAAGGTGAGCCTTCAATCATGGCCAGGCTCAGCACAGAGCCCATAATGGGACCAATACATGGAGACCATATGAAGCCAAGAGCAGCGCCTAGAATAAAGGGAGATGCTCCATTATATACTACAGTATGCCTTGAAGCAAATGTTGAGTAGTGAAGATACATCCTGTCTGAGATAAGAATAAAAGCAAAACCCAAAAGGAAAAGATATCCAAATTCCCTAAAGGGAATTATAGTGCCTAGAGTCCCAAAAAGTGCTCCTAGGACGGTAAAGCTTAGAATCATGCCAAGAACCACAAATAAACCTTTCATAGGCTTTCCCATAGAACTCGCAAAGATAACAGGAATGAGGGGTAATACGCACGGAGAGATTACCGAAATAATACCTGCGAAGAATACAGCCAAATAAACTAACATACTTATCTCTTCAACTCTTCCTTTATAAATGCATCAAGGCTTGGATTTAACTCAATCCCGTTTGATGCGATTTTGAATTCAGAAATCTCAGGTTCAATATACCTGCTTGCCCTGATTACTTTAACAAGCCTCTTAACGGATTCACCATCAAAAATTCGTTCAAGCTGAAGTATGTTATTAAAAATCAGACTTACTGAAGTTTCAGTATGAACATCATGGGCGTTTTTAACTAGGGTGAAGATTCCGCGTCCTCCTTCACTTTCCAGTCTTACAACAAGGTTTCTAAGGAATTGAATCACCTTGGGTGCGTGGTGATACAGCAGCAACCCGCTGATAGAATCGAATGCAAGAAAATAATCCCTCTTCACATTATCAAGTACCTTGCCCACTGAAAGGCTCACTTCATTCAGATTCAACGGATTGCTCACCACAACATCATATTTAGTGTGGGTAGCTCTACGTTGCCAAGTATGGGTATCAACAACCCAGAGTTCCCGAAAATTGAACTGACCCAGCTCTTTCCTAACCCTCTCTGCACTTTTGATGGTTGTAACCCAGACTATCTTATCGTAATCAGAAATATACTTGAATATAAGGCGGGTCTTACCGCTTCCGGGATCACCAATGACAAGGATGTTCCCCATATTCACCCTCTCTCATTATCATCATCTTAATTACAGTTACACTCATTAAAACAAAAAGTTTTCGGTTGTTTTTAAATTTTACTGCATAACCCCTCTAAACCGCTTTAACCTCTCCAGCATCTCGGAAATGTTCTCCTTAGATGTAGCATAGCTGAGCCTTACCCACGTATCGAAGCTCTGCCCAAATGCACTTCCAGGAGTCGTAGCCACATATTCTTTCCTGAGGAACTCCTGGCAGAAGACCTGGGCGTCCATTTCAACATCCATGAACATATAGAACGCTCCTCTGGGTGGGGCATACCTTATACCGAGTTCATCCAACCCTTTCATCAGCAAATTCCTTCTCTGGCGGAATTCTTCCCTCATCTGCTCTACAAAACTCTGATCGCCTTTCAGAGCAGCTATCCCTCCATACTGGACAAAGCTGGTGGCACAGCTGACAGAATGGGACTGGATTTTGGCCATGGTTGAAACGATCTCTTTGGGAGCCACAGCATAGCCGAGACGCCATCCGGTCATGGCATAGGTTTTTGAGAAGCCGTTTATTATTATTGTTCTCTCCTTCATTCCATCCAGCGAGGCGATGCTTAGGTGCTCACCCTCAAATATTATCTTCTCATAAATCTCATCCGACATAACTAGAATATCGTTATCAACGGCAATATCCCTGATTTTCTTTAAAAATTCCTTACCATACACGACACCGAGAGGATTGCTGGGAGAATTTATAACGATCATCCTCGTTCTATCGCTCACATATTCCTCTACAACTGCATCGCTGAAATCCTCGTTGTGGGGAACCCATACAGGCTTACCCCCAGCCATCAATATGCATGCTTCATACGTCACCCAAGACGGGTCCAGAAGGATTACTTCATCCCCCGAATCCACGGTGGCCATCATCGCTTCGTACACAGCATGCTTTGCTCCAGGTGTGACAATAACGTTCTCTACCCCATATTCAAGATCATTCTCAACCTTCAATTTCTCCACTATTGCCTGTAAAAGCTCAGGGATGCCACGAGCTGGTGTGTAGAACGTTTTTCCTTCATGCAATGCCTTTATGGCTGCATCAATAATGTGCTTTGGTGTCACAAAGTCTGGCTCACCAACTCCCATATCTATAACCGGCTTTCCCTCAGCCCTCAGCTTTTTGGCCAGTTCCGAAATTGCAAAGGTTGCCGAGGGCTGAACGGCCTTAACCCTTTCCCTCATACTCTTTAAGCCTCCTCACCAGCTTTACCGCCGCTTCTACGGCTCTTCTGGCGTAATCAACCCTCTCATGGGCAGCAATTCTACCCATTCCCGGGCCACTAATGCCGAGGGTTACAGGCTTACCGTACTCGATACTCAAATCCATAATTTTTCTGGCTGCATGCTGTGCAACAACCTCATCGTGCTCAGTTTCACCCTCAATAACACATCCTATAGCTGCCACCGCATCAACCCTTCCTCTTTCAAGCATTTTCTTTACAGCTATGGGTATATCAAAGGTGCCGGGAACCCGCAGAATCTCAGAAACTTCGGCATTCAGAAACTCTGCATGTTCTTTGGCAAGAACCTCCATCATGTAGGTAATGTCCCGATTAAACTCAGCTACAACAAGACCGAGCTTTATCTTATTCATCCTACCACCTTTGTGTGACAAATTACCAATGGTTTATTAGTTTACCGATGTTCCACGTATCAAATTCGTGAAGAATTGAGCTGAGTGTACCTGTTAAAAAAATTGGTTACTTGAAAATCGGGCCTACATCTTCATATCCCTGCCTCTGCCCCGTCCCAGCTAGTTTCTGCAGCTTCTTAGGATTGAGAAGGAGATCCACAGCATTTCTGACGTGCTCCCTCACTCTGTTCTCAGCCATTTTGTAAAGCTCCTTCTCGTCTTCAGCCTCATCTTCATGGATCGTGACATCTATGATGTGTCTATTGGTCATGAGCTGGAGCATGACAAGACCCATTGAGAGTACAACATAGCTAAGCATATCCTTTTGAGTACCACCAACCCAGCCCAATGTGACAACGATGTCGCATCCCTTCTCTTCAATGAGCTTCTTAGCCGCAATAGGCAAATCTTTTATGCCCGGTACAGTATACCGCTCATATTTCAGACCAGCATATCGCCTGAGCTCATCAATGGCAATTTTACCCAGATCTATTCTGGAGAACGTTGTGTCGGCAATCCCTACTTTCATATCTCTTCCATAACCTCCACTGCAGCATGTAAGGCAGGCTTTATAGCCTTTTTCTTAATCAGGATGCTCTCGATGGCGGAAAGGGTGGCCAGAACATGGAACTTGGTAATGTTCCCCATGGTGCCTATTCTGAAAATCTTGCCCTTCAGATGCTCCTGCCCGCCTGAAATAGTTATCCCGAACTCCTCCCGCAGTGTCCCCCTGAGCTCTTTGTCTGTTACACCTTCTGGCATTTTTATGGCTGTAACTGTGTTAGAGTAACCGCTATACTCATTTAACTCCGGAAAGAGGTCCAGACCTGCCTCATTTGCCCAAGCTCTTACGGCTTTCGACAAAATTCTGTGCCTCTTTATTCGCTCTTCCAACCCCTCCTCTTCAATTATCTTCAGCGCCTCAGCTAATGCCAAGAAGAGGGGAACTGCTGGAGTATATGGAGTTTGATTACTTTCCGCCTTCTTCACATAGCTTCTGAGGTCAAGATAGAAAGGCACCCTTTCGTTGTAGTAATCCCAGGCCTTTTTGCCGATTGCAACAGCAGCCAGACCTGGTGGAGCGCCGATGCACTTCTGGGAGCCGACAACAGCTACATCAACACCCCACTCATCCATCTTTACCTCATCACCACCAACACTGGTGATACCATCCATTATAACCAGTGCATCATATTTCTTTGCAATTCTGACAATTCCTTCTGCAGGGTTCAAGATGCCAGTTGAAGTTTCATTGTGGACGAAGGTTACGGCTTCACTCCCTTCAGCAAGAGATGCTTCGACGGCATCCAGATCTATTGATTTCCCCCATTCGAAGCGGATATGATCTACTTCAGAATACTTCGAAGCTATCTTCGCAAACCTCTCTCCGAACTTGCCGTTGTCAATGCAGGTGAATTTTTTAATGGAAGAGAATGATGCAATCGCCGCCTCCATTCCTGCCGTACCAGAACCTGAAATGATTGCTATATCGCCCTTGGTGCCAAAGAGGGGTTTCAGAGCTTCGATGCAGTAGCTGAAAATCTCCTCAAAGTCGCCACTTCTGTGGCTCACCATCTGTCTTGCCATTGCTCTGATGATCCTCTCATGGAGATGTACTGGGCCAGGAATCATTAAGAGTCCCTCTTTCATATATTCACCTCGCTTACATTCACCCCGCGCCTTCCACTTCCAAACTTGCTTATAAAATTTCTCTCGAGAAAGATTTTATACCGTATCTTTGACTTAAATACATGAAAAAATACATTTACTGCGACTCTTGCAAGGATGAGACGGAACATATCCTCCTTAAAGATGATATGTATCAGTGTCAGGAATGCAGCACTGTCACCCGTTATGTTCCAGAAAAGGAAATAGAGATCAGAGCCATAATCAGCAGTGGTTCAACTTCTGAAGTTGGTAAGCTGAACATTAAAGAATCAGAGACCCTTGAAGTAGGAGATGAGGTGATTGTAGAGGTAAATGAGGGTTTCAAGATAGGAGAAGTCACTTCACTAGAACTTAAAAATGGGAAAAGAAGCCAGATAGCTGAGGTAAGAGATGTTGAAACTGTCTGGCTCAGAGATGTGGGGGAAGTAGACGTTAAACTTAGCTTGCACAAAGGGGCAGTGACGACACCATACGAAATCCACACCTCAGGGGAAACGGAATTCAGAGTTGGAGAGGTACTAAACATCCACGGCAGAAAATTCCGCATTACAAGAATGAAGCTTATAAATGGTAAACTGCTGAAAAAGAATGGAGCCACAGCTAGAGCAAAGGAAATAAAAAGGATTTACGCAATGTATGAAGCCCGTTAGACTTAGAGATTTTCTCGAAGCAGACGGGATGTTCTTTTCTGTGGTTGGTTATAGAAACGAGGGCAGAGTGAAAGCTTTCCTGCGTTACATCCGAGACAGTAATGGAGACCGGCTGAAAGATGGTGTTAGATATCGAAAGCTGAGTCACCAAGAGGCCATTGACTTTGCCAAGCAGAATAAAATTGAATATTACAGCCATGAGCTTGGCATCTTTTTAATTCCACATGAAAAAATAGACAGAGTATATAAGCCAGAAGAAGGAGTTAGGGATGCAGATGGGTATGTCAGAAAGGTTGTAAGCTTTTTTGATGGAATACCTCTGGACAAAATGGGTGTTACTGGCAGCAGGCTTATAGGACTTGTAGGAGATGAAAGCGACGTAGATTTTGTGATGTATGGGGATTGGTGGTTTAGAGGAAGAGAGAAAATAAAAAGGGGAATCCAAAGAGGAGAAATTCAGGAGCCAGACAGTAACATGTGGGAGTTCATTTACAAAAAGAGGAAGGTGACACTGCCTTTCCATGTATTTCTGACCCATGAGAGGAGGAAGTACCACAGAGCAGTTATCGACAACATATACTTCGACCTCCTTTTCGTCCGAGATTACTCTCAGCTTCAGAGAGATATTCCCGAAGAGAAAGGAGTAAAGACTGGCAAGGGAAAAATAGTTGCTGAGCTAGTTGATGATTCTCTTGTATTCGACTACCCGGCGTTCTATCCGATAAAACACAGAGAAATAACAGCCATCTTATGCTTCACCCACACCTTCGTAGGTCAGGCTCAGGAAGGGGAGGTTATAGAGGCGAGAGGAGACATAGAGACCATAAATGGTAAAAAATACCTAATTGTAGGAACGAAAAGGGAAGTAGAAGACGAATATATAATCTCTAGAACGTATCTCGAGAAAAGACGACTTTATGACGAGTTCAAATTATGGGAGAAGTCTTTACACCCTGTTCAGACTGTTTAAATAGCTGATAACAGAGTACACGACAAATACCGTAATAATGGTGTAATTAGAATAGAAGAAATCAGAATAGAAATCGCTCAGCTTAAATAGCGATGCATCCAGCTACCATCATGTTAGCGGTTCTTTCCGGGGGAACAGGGACACCCAAGCTTCTGAGAGGAATGAATGAGATAACTAATTTCTCAGTTATCGTCAACACCGCCGAAGACATGTGGGTTTCTGGAAATAAAGTCTGTCCGGATATAGATTCTGTTATATACGCTCTTGCAGGACTCATAGATGAAACAAAGTGGTGGGGAATTAAACACGACACATTCATGACCCATTTCAGGCTGAAGGAGCTTGGATTCGATGAAGTCCTCATGATAGGTGATGCAGATAGAGCGACACACATCATGAGAAGTGAGCTGTTAAGGCAGGGTATGAGTTTAACAGAAGCAACCAGAAAGGTTGCAGAGACTTACAGCGTAGAGAACGAAATTCTGCCCATGTGCGAAGAGGAGGTTGAAACGAGAGTTGTAACCATTGAAGGAGACATGCACTTTCAAGAATTCTGGGTTAGGCGAAAGGGGAAACCAGAAGTAATTGACGTATATTTCAAGGGGATAGAGGATGCCAAACCTACTGAAGATGTGATAAAGGCACTTGAGAAAGCAAAGGGCGTCATAATCGGTCCCAGTAATCCCATCACTAGCATATCTCCCATACTTTCCCTCAGAGGTATGAGAGATCTCTTAAGAAGGAAAAAAGTGGTAGCAGTAAGCCCCATCATCGGAAAGACAGCGGTAAGCGGTCCAGCAGCAAAATTAATGAGAGCAAAGGGATTTGAAGTGTCGCCAAAAGGCGTTGGAGAAGTTTACAGAGACTTTCTGGATATTCTGGTGGTGGATAGCACAGATGGGAACTTTGAGGGTGAAACCTACGAAGTTGTGGCTACGAACATTATGATGAGAAACAAAGAAGATGCAGTAAGGCTGTCAGAATTCCTCCTTCAGCTCTTCTGACCATAAATTTTTTTGACTAAGACGATTAAAGCTTGTTTAACCTCCTCTCCAACTTTTACCCTACTAGCCTTCGGGCATACTTTATCCACTTCTACTTCCATAGTTTCAGAATTGAGAATTGCCGGATAGAGTCTACAGCCCTCTGGTCTGTAGTTATAAACCTTACATCTGTTGTCTGAGGACAAGAAAAAGCACCTCCCCTCAACATTTCTCAGCCTTCTAATACCGTTAATAACTATTGAAAAATCCTCCTTTCTGTATCCAACCTCTTCAAGCCTTTTAACATCTTCATCAGTTAACGGCATTTCGGTCTCGAAGCAGCACAGTCCGCAGAAGACATCACCTTTGGAATCAACCTCACAGTCCACCCTGCATTCAATCCCATGCTTAACCTTCACTTCTGACCTTTCGGAGGTATTCCTCAAGTTTTAGCCCCTCCTTCTTAGCAAACTTCATCAGGATGTCCTTCGTCTTTGTGGAATACTGCACTGCTTTCTTATCTCTGTACGCCACCTCTTCTGGCAGATACCTTGATGCCATTTCCCTCAGAACGTACTTCCTGATAACTCTACCATCCACTTTCCTGATTTTCATGTCAACGGGCAGATTTATGGCTGCTTCAATCACATCCCACTGGAGATAAGGAAGCAAAAGTTTCATTTCCTTCCGATATGCCAGCTTGCAATCTCTAATAAGATTATCTCTTCCAAGGTTCCGCACATCGTTCAGAATTGCATCCTCCAACTGAAATTTATCCATAATCTCATACCTCTTATATCCGCCAAACAGCTCATCAGCTCCCTGCCCAAAGATAACACTGGAATATCCTAGACTCTTAGCAAATTCAAGGCTGGCATACACTGGAATTGAGATGGCTATATGAAGGGGACTTATAGTTTCGATGGTTGAGATGACCTCGGGAAGTACATCTCTAACATAATTTTCATCGAATTTGAAGACTTCTATATTCTTCCCAAGCTCTCTGGCAACTTTCCTGACCCACTCTTCCTCTTTGTCACTGGAAGTCACGGTTATCAGCTGAGCATCATAAATAGCTGCTAAAAGAGAGCTATCAACTCCTCCAGAAAAAGCTATGCATGAATGACCGGGTTTGAATGATAAAAGGCTCTTCTCAATCCTTTCTACCAGCTCAGAAGGTTCTGAAGGTTCAAGCTTGAAGACATCTCCAAAGTGAAACTTTTTCCTTTCAATTACCATACCGTTGTAATCTATTTTCAGAACTTCACCCGGTTCCACCTCAACCGGCTCATCATCAAAATACCATTTGAAGGAGGAGAACGTGAGGTCGTGGGAGTAATAAAGGGGCTTTCCCCCGATCACATCCCTAGACGCAATAACGTAAGAGGGTTTAAAGGAGACAACACTGTAAAATCCTCTGAAATCAAGAGGAAGGGTTTCAGTAACCTTTACAGGCATATCGGCATCATAGAACGTAACTCCGGTCTGCTTGGAAGGATAGCGAGTGGAAGCATATATTCTCCTTGCTTTTCCATTCTCCATTTCAGTGAAGATGTATATAGCCATGAACTCAAGTTGTTGAGATAGTTAATGAGGTTTTTGCACCTAAGAGGCTAGAGTCGTAAGGAAGTGCTTAACATCCACTTAACACCCTTCTTTCAAAATCCTCTCTACCGCTTCAACTTTGTGCTCCATATCTGTAGCTTTCTTTCTGTAATCTACCTTAATCACAAAATAGATGCGTGGAACGTCAGCTCTCTCTAGCTCATTCCTTATTTCATTTAATATGTCTCCTAGCTCCCTGAAGCTCTCCACCTCAAATACAGTGCCCATGGGGTTGATCTGATGCTTTCTCCCTTTCTTTCTGAGTACATTCACAGCTCGAGCAACATAGCTGCTGAGGGATTCTCCAACACCTATTGGCACCACTGACAGCTCAACAATCATGAACCGCAATCTCTCAAAAAATATTAAAAAATTTGGAGGGGGGTGGAAGAGTAATCAGAACTGGTTATTTCAGAGAATGTCTATCACTGTGCTAGTAATCACCCCTTTAGCTCTCGATTTCATCTTGAATTCATTTTTTACGTCTACAAGCTCCTCCCTTTTCGATAGCATCTGGGGTGATGCAACACCGGTCATTATGGCCATCACTCTGACGCTGCCTTCCATGCTTTCGTCAATCCTCGCACCCCAAATGACCAGTGCATTGGAATCTATTTCGAACGTGAGATTCTGAACGATTTCCTCAGCCTCTTTAAGTGTTAAGTCGTTTCCGCCGGTTATGTGAATCAGGGCTCCAGTAGCCCCTCTATAATCGATGTCCAGAAGTGGGTGGTTCAGGCAGTCCCTGACTACTTCTTTCGCCTTGTTCTGTCCCCTTGCCTCTCCAACCAGCATGGCAGCGATACCGCCGTGACCCATGATTGCTTTGACATCTGCAAAGTCGATGTTCATCAGGCTTGGAGTGGTAATAGTATCTGAAATTCCCTTTATAGTCTCGGACACAATTTGATCCATGACGCTGAATGCCTGGTTTATTGGCAGGTTCGGGACGTATTCTAAGAGCTTGTTGTTGTCAAGCACGACGACAGTATCACAGTGGTCTTTGAGATCATTCAGCCCTTCCTCAGCCTTTATTAGCCTGGCCCTCTCTATCCTGAATGGTGTTTGCACCATTCCAATCACTATTGCCCCCTGCTTTTTAGCAATCTCTGCTATAACTGGAGCACTTCCGGTGCCAGTGCCGCCACCCATTCCAGCACAGACAAAAACCATATCCATATCTCTTAAGAGCTCCTCAAGCGTTCCTCTTGCAAGCTCTGCCGCCTTTCTGCCGATTTCAGGGCTTCCTCCAGCACCAAGACCCTTGGTAATGCTCTTTCCAATAAGCACTTTTTTATCGGCCTTCGTCATTTTGAGGTGCTGATAATCTGTGTTAACAGCTATCGTCGTCACACCGTTAACGCCTAGATTTGTCAACCTAGTCACAGTATTGTTTCCAGAACCACCGCATCCCACAACAGCTATGCGTGGTGTCACAAACTCAGATATGTCAAAGTTGTCTCCCCTCTGTCTCTCCTTCAGATAAAACTCCTGTGCCCTACTCAATATTGATTTCATACATTTTCCCCCAAATATTTTATCGGAAAGGCCCCATTGACTGGGACCTTTCCAGAATTTCCTTTTTCGATTCAAGGAGACGCCTTATAGCGTCCCTAATAGCCTCGCTAACCGAGGCATATTCTCCCGCCGTCACCAAAGCTTCGAGCGCTTCGAAATGCGATTCGGTGAGCCTAATGGATATCTTTCTCATCCTTCACATCTCCATATGTAGGCGCGCCTCACATCCGTCATCCCACTGCCACCCAACTGTCTCCCGCATGTCCGACTATGTCGCACTTTTGTCCGACACAAACATATTTAAGCGTTTTGACATACAAACCATAATTGTTGGACAGAACACGATAAAATTACCTCAACTATTATTCATGATGTTCTCAGGATAATTAACCAAAATAGTTATGTTAAACATCTAGAAACCATTTGAAGTGAAAGTCATTGAACTGCTGAAGGATTCCAGTAAGGCTCTTCTGATCGGAATGGGTGGAGGAGGAGATGCTGTCAGCACCCTGTATGTAAAAGAGTTCTTTTCACACTTTGACGTTGAATGCATTCTTGGAGGTGTTGTCTGGGAGAGATTTAGGCGAGACCCCAAACCAGGTCCGAGAAGTATTGAGGAGATAAGAGGAGCTGAGAAGATAAACGACTGTCTGGCTTGGCTTGATGGGGACGAGAGGATAGAAAATACTGTTCCCATTACTTCAAAAATATCCGAACTTGCTAGTAGAGTCGTGGGAGTGGATATAACAAAAGGGGTCAAAAAACTTAGAGAGAGTCTGTATCAGTTTGTTAGAAATGAGGAGATCGATATCATAGTTGGAGTTGATGCCGGTGGCGATGTTCTGGCGAAAGGCGATGAGGTTAATTTGGTGAGTCCTCTTGCGGACGCCATCATGCTGGCAGCAATAAAAGACTTGCACTCACTGGTTGCCGTTGTTGGTTTCGGCAGTGATGGAGAGCTTTCCAGAAGCGATATCGAAGCAAGGCTGTCTGAACTTAACAGCGCCGTGATCGGAGTCAGCATAATTGGTTCTGATGTAGCTGAACAACTTAAGGACTTTGTGTATTCTGTTGAGACCGAAGCATCCAGAATACCTCTTGCAGCATCACTGGGTTACCACGGCAGCTATAATTTCTGGGGGGAGTTTGAGATACATGTGGGACTTCTGAATTCTCTCATTTTCTACATCGATGCAAAGCATCTTTATGATAGCAGTCCTCTGGCGAAAGCTGTCAGCGATGCCGAAAGCATTGAAGAGGCAAGTAGAAAGCTCAATGAAATGGGTATAAAAACCGAATATGATTTAGAAGTTGAGCTGGCCAAGAAGTTAACCCAAGGGAAGACTGGAAAAGATTATGAGAAATAATCTTCAATAACGCATTCAGCTACTTCCTTTCCGGCAGCAATACTACCATTCATACTTCTTTCCGGATAATTCGGCTTTGAGGTCATCCCTGCTATGTAAAATCCCGGTAAAGACGTTCTGTAAGGCGTTATTTTCCTCAAATAACCTTTTTCGTAAATTGGTCCGCTATATTTTGCCCTGAACACCTTCACCCACCTGACATCTTCACTTTTAAGACCGAACTTCCCAGCATCTTTGAGGATTACTTTCGCTATTTCATCTTCTCCCATAATCATCAGGGGGCTATCGGGCGTTGTATATCCTGCAAAGTAGATTACATGCTCCCCATAGTCCTCAAAGGGCATGAAGTGTGTGTGCTCAATAATCGCCCCAAAAATTACTCCACTGCTCAGATTGGTCCAGTAAATGTCCTCTGTGATTGTGCTCTCGCTTCCCACAAGGCAACATATTGAGCTTTGATACCTGATGTCTTCCACACCTGCTTCCGTTCTTATGATTTTACCCAGTTCTGGCAGTGGAGCAGTATAGATGACTGCATCATATTCTTCACCGTTGACAATCCATCGGCTACCTTTCTGAATTTTTGCCCTTTCATTTCTTATCTCGAACCCTTCAACAATCCTCTCTATCAATTGGTGAAAACCCCTTCGCATATATCCTAGCTTTTCCCCTTTCATGGTTCTGTTGCTCCGTATCGCTACTCTTGCCAGAAGCCATGCGTAACTAACTAATCCATAATTTTCTCCAAATTTCCCTCGGAGTAAAGGATAGAAAAAGCGTTTATAAAGCCCTTCTCCGAGCTCCCTGCTTATTCCTTCGATGACTCCAATATCGTCAAACTTCTCGTAATTTTTATTTCTGCTCCTGAGCGTAAATAAAGATAGTTTGAGTTTGTCTGTAAAACTCATACCAGGATATCTCAATATTTCCACAGGAGTATTGAGAGGGTAAACCTCTCCATTGAGCTCATATCCAACTCTGGCAATCCTCCATTCAAGTTTTGAGGCAAGACGAAGGTCTTTAATCAAATCCAGTAATTCATCATCCCCCCTAAAACAGTGATGATAAAACTTTTCGATGCAGTAATTATCTCGACAGTAAGATGATGCTAACCCGCCGAGCCAGTGAGGCTCAAAAACAGTAACCTTGCAGAATTCCCTCAGCTCACGTGCCGCTGTAAGGCCAGTTAGCCCTCCGCCTATTACTGCTATTTTCATTCAGTTGTATGATTTTAGAAAGGATTTATAACCTGTTCCCTTTCCTTTTCCAGCGCACTACTTTCTAGAGTTATGATTAACACTCCCAAGAAATTACCACTGCTGTCGTCTAGCCGGCAGTAAAATTTGTGGAACTTCCTGTCTGCCAGCTCAACCTTTCTCAGGGCCACTCTACGACCATTTCTCATTTCATCCAGCAGTTGTTTAACCTTATCTACATCCATACCTGAGTGGAAATCAAAGAGATTCTTTCCAACTACTTCCTCAACAACTCTACCATTTACGAAAAGGAACCTTATCCTGTTTTCATAATCGACAAATGCTACGGAATTCTCCACACTTCTTGCTAAGAATCCTTCAAGTTCCTTTTCAAGCGGTCTGAGATCGCCACCAAAAAGTTTAACAAAATTCTCTACCAGTTTTCTGGCTACCGCCTCTTTAGGATCGCTGATCCAGTAAACATACTTCCTACCCAGCTTGCCCCGGGATTTTACTTCCTTTCTCCGTACAATTCCTTCTCTGAAGAGCCTTTCAAGGGCAGAAGCTATAGTTGTATAGGGGTGATGCTTCAAACGATTGTGAATGGTTTTTATATCTGCATTCCCCAACTCTTCGAGTACATCTAGAATCTCTTTTTCGAGACTGTCAAGCATCATTCAGCATTTTTACGCATCTTAGCGTATATAACACTTGCTATTGTTAATCCAAAAATCTTAAATAGTAATCAAGTTTATTTGATTTATGGGGGGTTGCGATAGCTGCAAAAATTACAGTTTCCACGATGGAGAGTACCATTGTATATGGTTCCACGTCAGAATAGCCAAAACTTTTCCTGGCTGGAAAGAGGATTTTAAAAAGGGTAGAATAAGATTCAGAGGCTGCGGCTTTCATAACTTATAAATCTAATCTTCCCCTCCTCCCCCCTTTTATTTTTTATTTTAATCATATCTCATTGAATATTAAATTTGATAAATTCATAATTATTAATTAATAATTTCTTTATTCCAATCGAATATTTTAGGGAAAATAGCGAAATTACTGGGTATTTCTGGACCAAAAGGTGATAGCATGGAGAGCATACACCCCTCGGTAAATGAAATGCATGAAAGGGTTAAGGAAGATGGGATTAACAGTGTTCTTGACAGGTTCGATGAGCAAAATAGCAGATGCAAATTTTGTGAGCAGGGAATTAGCTGCCAGCTATGCAGTATGGGCCCATGCAGAATAACGTCAAATGCTCAGAGTGGTGTTTGCGGAATAGACGCGGCAGGAATGGTGATTAGAAACCTTGTCCACCTCAACATGCTTGGGACTGAAGCCTACACGTACCACGCAATCGAGGCTGCAAAAACACTGAAGGCGACAGCTGAAGGTAAAACTCCCTTTGAAATAAAGGATAAAAAGAAACTCATCTGGTTTGCAGAACAATTGGGAATTGGGACTAAAGGGAAAGATATCAAAGAGATTGCTGTTGAAGTTGCAGAGTTTGCCATAAGGGACCTGAGCAGCCATGAACCCAGCAAAATCGTGAAAGCACTGGCACCAGAGAAAAGGAAGGAAGTCTGGGAAGAGCTCGATATTATGCCTGATGGCGTTTTTCAGGAGTTACTGACCGTTGGTTCATCAAGCATGACTAATGTTGACTCTGATTATGTCTCCTTGGCTAAGAAGGCCATGAGAATGGGAATCGTGACGTGTCTGGGAGCGCAGGTAGTAATAGAAACCATACACGACATCCTGTTCGGCACTCCAAAACCCCATGACAGTTATGTTGACCTAGGAATCATAGACTCCGATTATGTCAACATAGCAGTCAACGGACACGAGCCCTTTGTCGGTGCAGCTCTCATCAAACTGGCAGAGAAGGAGGAAATTCAGGAAAAAGCCAAGAAGGCTGGAGCCAAGGGCTTGAGAATTATAGGCTCTATCGAAACAGGTCAGGAGCTCATCCAGAGGTTCGAAACCGAAATTCTTGCCGGACTTACCGGTAACTGGATAACACAGGAATATGTACTTGCTACAGGCGCCATCGACGTCTTTGCTGTGGATATGAACTGTACTCTACCCACTCTCGCAGAGTACCAGAAATACGGGGTCAAGATTGTGCCGGTCAGCAAGCTGGTGCGGCTTAAGGGTATCGAAGAAGGTTTCGACTATCAGCCGGAGAATGTGGAAGAAATTGCCATGAAGCTCATTGACATGGCGGTGGAGAACTTCAAGGAAAGACGGCAGAAAATTGAGCCGTATGTTCCCGAAAGAGTCCAGTCAGTAACTGCCGGATTTTCAACTGAAGCAATACTGGAAGCTCTTGGAGGAGGTCCTGAGGTTCTCATTAACGCAATCAAAAATGGAGACATTAAGGGTGTTGTGGCTCTCGTAAGCTGCACAACTCTGCGCAACTCGCCCCACGACTATCACACAGTGAGGATTGCTGAGGAGCTGATAAAGAGAGATATTCTGGTACTCAGCATGGGATGTGGGAATGCCGCATTACAGGTAGCAGGTCTAACATCACTGGAAGCAATAGACATGGCGGGTGAAAGGCTACAGGAGGTCTGTAGAGCTCTCGGAATCCCGCCAGTCCTGAGTTTCGGAACATGCACAGATACAGGAAGGCTTGCATTGCTTGTAAAAGCCATAGCAGATTATCTAGGCGTTGACATCCCACAGCTACCAATTGCAGCAACTGCTCCGGAATACATGGAGCAGAAGGCTACCATAGACGCAATATTTGCGGTGGCATATGGAGTGACAACCCATGTCTCACCTATTCCACCAGTTACAGGATCGCCTGAGGTGGTGAAACTGCTGACAGAAGACGTGGAAAAGCTCACCGGCGGAAAGATACTGGTAGAAGAAGACCCAGTGAAAGCCGCAGAACTAATAGAAGATGCTATAATCGAAAAGAGGGTAGCACTGGGAATTTGACCTTAGTTTTTTAGTTAATTTATTTTATTATTATAATTAATTAATAAAAATTCATCAAATGTAAAAATTTGAATTAATCAACTCTTCAGTCTGTGAAATATACATCATATCATCCCAATATTCGCATTTCATTCACCATTAATCAGACCCATCGGATCCGGGAGTTCTGCTCCTACTATAAAAAACAATCCGAGAATTATGCTGAATACTGCTGTAAATACTGCAAGATATTTGTACAGAGATTTTCCAGCACTCACATAGCCATAGGCTCCAAGAACCCCCATTACAGTATTTGTGATAACAAGGCCCAGGGCAAAGGCAATTATGACAATGGCTGCAACATCGCTGCTCCTCATACCTGCTGTAAGTGCTAAAGCGAACATATACATTTGTGACGGTGTTTCAGCACCAATACCGTGAATCATTCCAATAGTGTAGGCTGAAGCATTTCCGTAATTCAGAACGAGTTTCCTTTCCTTCACGGGTTTACCAGTGAATTTTGCAGTTATCCAATCAAATATTTTCAGGATACCATAAAAAACAATAGCCCATCTGGGGAGCAGTCTCAAACCATCACCATATCGATACAGCGCATAAAATACATAAAGCCCGAGAATCAGTAATGTAAACCCCACAACTCTCCCCATCAGAGCATCGAGACTTTCAGGAAATGACAGACCGATGAGAAGAGCAGAAAGGGCAATACCAGTTACCACACTAGCATGGCCAATTGCGTAAAGAAAACTCTGAAAGATTCCTTTCTTTTTGCTGGTCTGAGTGCTGGTTATGTCAGATATTGCTGCTATATGATCCCAGTCAACTCCATGTCTCATCCCCACCACCAAAGCAAGGGCAATAAGCGCGATTTCTGACTGTAGATTCAAAGTAACACCCCCACAACCTTAATTCATCTTTTGTGTGAACAAAAAAATAACTTGTGTTACCACTATATAATATTTACTGCTAATGTAAAATAATTTTGATCCACCAATATTTTGCATAATGTTAAACTTTGATGCCCGAATCTTCGTCAAATCATTTTTTGCTCTGAAGTGCTACAACCCAGCAGAACATTTTTATCCTCCCTTTCCAGAATACCACCCGGTGATCGAATGGAGAAGCTGGAAATAAATGGTGTGCCTGTGGAGGATACCTATTGTGAGGCCTTCGACGGCATATATTCGAGATTTGTGATAACCGCAAAGCACAAGTGGCTTTTGAAGAGGGCTGCTTATGGCGCAACCGCCCTGCCATCCACCGTTTTTGGCGAGTCTGAGGGTGGCATTGACAGATGGCTTTCTCCCGAAGAGACGCCAGATGGGAGGCTTGGCGCCATCGCTCAGGTTTGGGTTCAGAAGAGCAAGAAATTCATGGATGTGTTGATGAGAGAGATGAGTAAGAGAATCAGGCAGGGTGTGCTGGTTGTCCCCACAACAAGAGTATTCAACGCCACAGAGAGTGAAACGTACTTTGATGCTGAGCTAAATGTGGGAAGATGCGGAGATGGATACGAGTGGGAAGAGGAGATGTGGGGCAGGAAGGTTATAAGAGTCCCAATAATGTTCGGCGAGTTCATCATCGAGAGGTACATAGGTTACGCTGAAGGAATTGCTGGTGGAAACATCTGGTACTTCTGTGAGAGTGAGGATGCTGCTTTAGAGGCTGGAGAGGCTGCTGTTGAGGCGCTGAAGGAGATAGATGGTGTTATTACATCCTTTGACATATGCTCTGCGGGAAGCAAGCCAGAGACCAAGTACCCCGAGATCGGCCCCACAACGAACCATTACTACTGCCCCACCCTGAAAGGAAAAATACCAGACTCGCTTGTGCCAGATGGGGTTAAGAGCATCCCCGAAATCGTCATCAACGGCATAAACTTGGATGTGCTTAAGAAAGCCATGTATGTGTGTATGGATGTTGCAAGCAAAATTGATGGCGTTGTTAAGATCTCCAGCGGAAACTACGGCGGAAAGCTGGGGCAGCACAAGATTTACCTGAGAGATATTCTGAAGGAGTTTGGAGAAGGTTAGAGAAGTTGTTCAGCCATTTTTAATTTTTTATTTTAATATCTAATTAATTTTGAAAAACCACCTTAGAAGAACAATTTCAGAGGCTCTTGAACGAGAGAGGAGCTGAATAGGTAAAAGATGAAACCTAGCAATATCGGTAGAATGTTGATAGGATAATAAGAATAACTGAGTTTAATAAAAACGTTGAACCAAAAAAATTTGATGACCTATAATACTATCCACCTATAAAACCTTACCACAATAGCCTGTTGTAGGGGTTATCTCTCCCACTAGATTCTCCCCAACCTTTCTCCTAGCTTCATCTACGTCATAGTTTCCTAAAAGCCACATCAGCTTAACGAGAGCCACTTCAGGAAGCATGTCCTCGCCTTCAACGACCCCGGCCTTCAGTAAATACCTGCCCGTATCGTAAACCCTGTCACAAACCCTACCCCAGAGGCATTGAGAGGTCATTACCACCACACTATCCTCACATACCCTCTTAACAGTATCAACCCAGTCAGTGGAAACGTGTCCCAAACCTGTCCCCTCTATGACAAACCCTCTGTACCCCTCCTGATGATAGTATTCCAACACATCTGGCCTGAGTCCGGGAAAGAATTTTATCAGAACCACTTTTTCCTCCAGCTTATCCCTGAGTTCCAGTCCCCGTTCTCCCCTCTTGAAACGTTCAGCCATCCAAGTGATTTTACCTGATGGGTACTCCACCTTACCAAGGGGCGGGTAATTGACAGACTGGAAGGCATCACGCCTTGAAGTATGGAGCTTTCTCACCTTAACACCTCGATGTATATAGCAAAAATCGTCGTTGGTGGTTGCATGCATGACAACTGCTACCTCTCCCAAGTCCGCAGTTGCAGCTTGAGCGGCGCAGATCAGGTTCATGGCTGCATCGCTTGAAGGTCTATCACTACTGCGTTGTGCTCCTACAAATACAACGGGTTTGGGGGTTGAGAGCATGAAGGCTAAGGCTGAGGCGGTGTAGGACATTGTGTCTGTCCCATGTGTGACGATTACACCATCGTAACCCTTTTTCAGAGTCTTATAAACCCCTCTGGCCAGCTCAATCCAGTAAGCTGGCTTCATGTTTTCGCTGAGAATGTTGTAAAGGAGTTCAGCATCAATATTGCAGAGTTCAGCCAGCTCCGGCACCTCACTCACAATCTCTTCTGCTGAGAACTGGCTTGTTACAGCACCAGTCTTATAATCCACTTTGGATGCTATTGTCCCACCTGTTGAGATTATCTTTATCTCAGGCAACCCCGCTTTTCTCTCTAGCTCGGGACTTTCTACCACTACCTTCTCATCCTCAATGACTTCCAGAAGCTCATAATCTTTAAAGCCCACATTGTATCCGCTGTCCAGCTTAATGACAAGGGTGTCTGTTGCTGATGGCATCACCAGCCCTTCAAAAATCCTGTCCTTCGCCTTTATCCTGACTCTTTTACCCTCAAGCATTTATGACACTCTCCACTTCCTCGTACATCATCTCAAGTCCACCTGACACCTCTTCAATAATTTTCTCCAGCATTTCAGCATCTCGTTCAATTCTCCTCTTCCTTTCTTCCAGCATGCGCTTGATCTCCTTAGATGATGTACCTCCAGTATTAACTCTCCTATCCACAACTTGCCTAGGGTCGAGAATCTGATTAAGCTCTTCCTGAGTTATTTTTTCCGAAATCTTCACACCAGCCACTTCAAGAGCTATTCTGTCAAGCTCTTCAAGATTAATTATGCTCTCCTCACTTTCGGCTATCCTGCCCACTATTGCATGAGCAGTCCTGAATGGGAGACCACATTTTCTCACAAGAGTGTCCGCCAGCTCGGTGGCGCATGAAAACCCTTTTCCAGCCTTTTCTTCCATAACTTCTTTTTTGAATTTCAGTTTCTCCATCATCTCAGCCATTGCAAGCGTTGAAAGTTCGGCGGTTTCAAGGCTTTCGTAGAGCAGGAGATTCATCTCCTGAAAATCCCTGTTATAGGAATATGGCATTGCCTTATACACGGAAGCTGCGGCTGTCAGATTTCCTATTAGCTTCCCGGCTTTCGCTCTGATGAGCTCCGCAACATCAGGATTCTTCTTCTGGGGCATGATACTGGAAGAAGATGCATATTCGTCAGGCAACTCAACGAAATTGAACTCAGAGCTCCAGAGTATCAGCTCCTCTGAAATCCTACTCAGGGAAAGCATAAGGTTGCATGAGATAAAGATGGATTCGATTGCGAAGTCCCTTGTTGCCACAGCATCCATGCTGTTCTCCACTATATCTTTGAAGCCCAGCAATTTGGCTGAGTAGAGTCTATCTAGTTTGAAGCCTGTGGATGCGAAGGCTGCTGATCCCAGAGGTGACAAATTTACTCTTTTAAAAGCCTCAATAACCCGTTGGAAGTCTCTTTCCAGCATGTCGTGGTATGCGAGAAGATGATGGGAGAGGCGGGTAGGCTGGGCATATTGCAGATGAGTAAATCCCGGCATCACGGCATCCTCTGCCTCAACCCTCTCCAGCAGCACTTCTCGTAAGTGAAGAACTGCTTGAGCGATAGAAAGGAGCCTATCTCTAGCATACAACCTCAGACACGTGGCAATTTCATCATTTCTGCTCCTCCCAGTGTGCATTTTTCTTCCAGCCTCTCCGGCTAGCTCTATCACCTTCGCCTCAATAGCCTCGTGAACATCTTCGTATTCCCTACTCAGAGCGTTATAGCCGGCATCCCTGATCTCCAGAAGGGCTGCAAGTATCTTTGCCGCCTCATCTTTCGAAATATGGCCATTTTTTAAAATATTCAGGACGTGGACTATATCAACAAGGATGTCGTAGTGGAAGATGTTGTAATCGTGATGAAGTGAAGACGTAAGCTTTAAGGCAATCTCACTCATCTCCTTTTTCAGCCTGCTCCTCACAACTTTCATTTCCCCTCCTCCAGACGACCTCACCGGCATATTTTATCTCTACAATCCTGTGTACGGGTATTGCATTACCAGATACAAGATATATGAACTTATGCCCGATATCGATAATCTCTCCACCATTTACTTTTGAAAAACCCTCCGGGCGATGGATATATGTTACCTCCACCAGGTTAAAATCGAAATCTGGATGCCACTTAAATTTATTGAGAATATCTCTTATGCTAAACTTCTTGCTGCGTCCATTATATCTCTTCATCCTTCGCCATCTCTACCAGCTGGCCTTTAAGAGTCAATCTGTTGGATCTCTTGGCCACTGCCCTGACAAAAAGCTGGCTATAGCCAAGACCTTTGCTTATGTACTGAACTGAACTCCTACCAGCCTTAATTTCCGAGATTATCTTATCTACGATCTCTTCAAACTCATCATCAGGCATAAACACAACATTCAAAATCTCATTAAGCTCTTTCAGTGACGAATAGAAGTTTGCACTGATATGGGTGTAGCTGACATGATACTCCTTAGCCGGCTTCTCTTTCGGGTCAGATGGCATTCTCCACTTGGCTTCCAACATCCCTGCATGTTTGAGAACCTTCAATGCCTCATCAACACCATCGCCAAATCTTTCCTTTAGTTCATCAAGAGTGTACCACCCGTCCAGAAGCGTCTCGTAAATGCCCCTATACGTTTCGGTGGAGAAAATCTGAAGGATTGGAACGAGTTCCGCCAAGTCATTTACAAGCTTTGCCCTTTTTACCATATCATCACCTTTACTGAGAATATTTGTGCGATTTATGTTGATTGGCACGATATTTTTAGTTTTCTATGACTGATGTTATTTCAACCAGATACAGGATTTTCAAAGTAGTTCAGCCTAGAAAATGAGATGATGGATCAATACTGCCCCTCCAATCCGATTTAACAAATCTGAGAAAAGCTTAAAACTATTTACTGCAAGGCTGATATTGTGAGGCCCACGAAAACCGCAAGACCTACAATGGACGAATATTTCATGGAGATTGCCAAAGTTGTTGCTAAACGCTCCACATGTCTTCGTCAGAATGTGGGAGCGGTGATTGTGAAGGACAAAAGGATTCTGACGACAGGCTACAATGGAGCCCCCTCTGGACTTCCTCACTGCCTTGACATCGGTTGTCTGAGAGAGCAGCTCAATGTTCCCTCAGGAGAGCGACATGAGCTCTGCAGAGCAGTTCATGCAGAACAAAATGCGATAATTCAGGCTGCGGTGCATGGTGTGAGCATTGAGGGTGCAACGCTCTACACCACACATCAGCCGTGCATAATGTGTGCAAAAATGATAATCAATGCCAAAATAAAGAAGGTGGTGTACGGCAGAGAGTATGCAGATGGCAGAGGCCTAGAATTTCTGGAGGAGGCAGGTATAGAAGTAATCTATTTCCCAGCTGGAGATGATGAGTGACATAGATGGGGATATAGGGAGGATATAATACTTCACATTAACTACTAATACCTACTAACAGCTACTTGCGCCTTATTTTGAAAGCATAGACGTCTTTCCTTCTGAGCTCCCGGATTTCGAATCCCTTGAGTCTCTTGGTAAGCTCTTCAGCCTCCTCGTCATACATCACAATAAGAGAGGTATTTTCGGGCATCATCTTTGCAAGTCTTTCCACAAACCTATCTCTCTCCTCCTCCCTCACAGCCCTTGCTTCCACTATTGCCTCGCCTGTTTTGCTTAGAATTGCCAAAAACAGCTCGTCAGCCATTTTCTGCATATCTTGGAGGGTTCCAAGCTCTTCATCAACTCTTTTGAACTTCTCCAGCATCTTGTTCCTTTCTTCCTCGTCGAAGAACCTTGCCAAACCGGGAAAAAGACTGTGATTCTCTCTATCAATGTGATCAGGAATGAAGTTTGCCCATTCTCTTAAATTAACCACTGCACCCCTTATATCACCATTATCCAGAGCTTCAACAGCTTTCCTCACTTTCCATCTTACCATCTCGTGCTCCTTCTCCATTGCATCAATTGGCGAGACATCCAAGCCTTTCTCCCTGACTAGGGTGAAGAGTATTGCTTCCTCCTTTTCATGATGATACCTGTCTGCAAACCTCCTTATAAAATCAACAGCTTTTCTGAGCATTTCAGCATCAATTTCTGAACCACTCCTGATGGCTGCCAAGGCAGAGGCAACTTCTATGATGAGGTAGTGTTCAACTGTCAAAATTTCGAATGGATCTTTATTGAATTCCTCCATAAACTCACCTCAACTTCCAGCTAAAATATTCTTCAGTATAGTATAACTGTTTCTAGCTCGTGCCTAGCGAAGTGGTAAAGTTTTGTTTGTTGCCCGCCGTGTGGAATCCCCATCACTGCTCAGGGGACGCATGGCTGGCGGGCAACAAAACTCATCTTTAAACCTCTTAAGCTTTTTCCCATATTGATTCCACTTTACCGAGTAGATGGTAGAATGGTACAACGCAACCTATATTGCAATTGACGTAAAACATTGATATTAAGGTTCTAAAAGAGTTATCTCACATCTTCCACAGATATCTGGATGAAATACGTTATCAGAATGAGGGTTAATTTTTTAAGCTCATTCACCTAAAATAAAGCCATGACTTGGATCAGAGACCCTGGATTGAGCCTCAGAATGTTTATGACAATGTTCCTCTTAGCAATAGTTTACCTCGCATTCCTAGCTGTTCTTGCAGCATTCAACATTGACATCACCTTCATAGCACTCTTTGCTGGAAGCTTTTTGTTTATCCAGTATTTTTACTCCGACAAGATAGTACTATGGAGCAGTGGCGCAAGAGTTGTGGATGAAAGTGATGCTCCAGAACTTTACGGAATGGTGAGAAGACTGACCATGGAGGCTAGCCTCCCAATGCCCAGGGTGGCGATAATTGATACACCCGTCCCAAACGCCTTTGCAACTGGGAGAAATGCCAAAAATGCTGTAGTTGCAGTAACAACCGGATTGCTCAGGACTCTTAACAAGGAAGAGCTGGAAGCTGTGATAGCCCATGAATTGAGTCATATAAAGAACAGAGATGTTGCTGTCATGACCATAGCCAGCTTTATCTCTACCATCGCCTTTTTCATCATGCGCTGGGCAATGTTTGCAGGGATGTTTGGAGGAAACAGAAGAGAGGGGGCCAGTGCTGGTATAATTCTCTTCGCAGTTTCCGCACTGGTATGGCTTATAAGCTTCATTCTGATTCGCGCTTTGAGTAGATACCGTGAGTTTGCAGCAGATGCCGGAAGCGCATTTTTGACCAGAAATCCAAAAGCCCTGATTTCGGCTCTGGCAAAAATCAGTGGAAAAATGGAATATGTGCCACCAGAATACAAGAAGGAGGTTGAGGGGCTCAATGCCTTCTTCATAATACCTGCTCTCAGTGGAGAGACTCTTCTGAGCCTGTTCTCTACTCATCCACCCATTGAAAAGAGAATAGAAAGATTGCAGAGACTTTCAAGAGAGTTCGGAATCTATTAATTTCAAAAAATTTAATTTTCCACAATATTAGTACGATATGTATTAAAAAGTTAGAAGGTGTTTGCATGCCGAGAAGATACAGATCTGAATATTTGAAACTGGCAGAACTGCCTTTTATTGTTGAAATTGGTGAAGGTCCAAGAAAAAAAGTAAGAGAGGTTCTGGAGAAGCTGGAACTTTCCAATGCCATAATGCTCACCGGTAAGTCCTCATACGAAGCTGCTGGACAGAAGATTCAGGAAAGGATTTCGGATTATCTGATTAACACTTTTTTTGTAACCAAAGCAAGCATGGAAGAGGTAAGAACAGTGGAATTCAGCATCAGCTATGAAGATGTAGATTCAATCGTAGGTGTAGGTGGAGGAAAAGTTCTAGACATAGGAAAGGTTCTGGCCTCAGAGTTAAGCGTGCCTTTTATCAGCATTCCAACAGTTGCCAGCCACGATGGGATAGCAAGCCCCGTCGCAAGCTTCAAAGAGGGTGGAAAACCCCTATCAATCTCTACCCGCCCACCAACAGCCGTTTTGGCAGATCTCGTCATTTTGAGATACAGTCCCATCAGATTTCTCAGGAGTGGCTATGGAGATCTGATATCTAACATAACGGCTGTGAGGGACTGGAAGCTGGCCAGGGATAAGATGGATGAAGAGTACAACGACATAGCTGCAAGCATAGCCGTGATGCCTGCAAATCTAATGCTGAGTCAGGCAGAAAATCTCGATTTGAAACAGCCATCACATCTTGAGATGCTCATTAGAGGGCTGATACTCAGTGGCGTAGCAATATCAATTGTCGGATCAAGCAGACCAGCAAGCGGTGCTGAGCACAAATTCAGCCACGCCTTGGATTATCTGGGATATGGAGATGCCACCCACGGCGAACAGGTAGGAATAGGAACGATAATCATGGAATATCTCCATGAAAAACATTATGGAGAAGGGAGCTGGGAACGCATAAAACTCAGCCTTGAGAAGATTCAGGCACCAACAACTGCAAAAGAACTTAGTCTTACAAAAGAACAGGTTGTGGAAGCCTTAATTTATGCCAAAAGAATTAGAAAGAAGAGATACACGATACTGGAAGACACAAACCCAGACAAAGATGAGTTTGAGCTGATTCTCACAAAAACCGGAATATGCTGATTATATTAGACCTTATTACACCTCATCATCTGTCAAAGATGCGTCCGCCAGTGGTACTAAGATGTAGCTCTCAAGTGACGAGATGTCAGGAGATTTCAGAACTTCAACGATTTGAAAATCCTGAATTTTGACGGCTAAGAACATTTCGCTTCTCTGAGCATCTTCGCCAGCCAAACTTAGCAGATTGTAGTTGCCTTCATGCCATGTCCCCATTTCCGATCCATACAGCAATATTTGGAGAATAACATTGAAGAAGTGCCAATCTTCTTCCACCAGCTTCTGTCGGGGATAAATGCTCAGGGCTTCGATGATTTTCTCCACATTCTCCCGCTCATGAACCCATGTACAGTCCATACAGCTCCACACATCTCCTTTCAGCCTACCACCAGTGTCATAGATTAGACAGGGATAAAAAGGGCAATAACAGAAGGTGCAGTCCTGTCCTTCAAAATGGCAGGGATAGTATCTACATTCTAGAACGCTACCACTAACGCCTTCAAGAGCACTGAAAAGCTCCTTAAGTGTTCTCTCCCTCAGATTGTCCATATCTATATCCATACCTATCGCCTCAGCATGGCAACCATGTCTCCAACTTCAACGCCTATTGACTTTGCCACCGGCTCACATTTGGCAGTAAGGAGAAATGCAACAGGAGAGAAGCGCATTTCATCCATGCACTCATAATTTGCCATTCCCTTAGCGATTATAATGTCTGCCTCCTCCAGCCTTTCAAGTGTCTCTTCAGGGAGCTCTTCTTCAATTATACCAACTGCACCCTCTCCGTTCGTGAAGATTTCGTCAGCAATATTATCTATGCCAGCGAAATAAGCATCTTCAAGGGTTGCATCACTGATGATTGGTTTACCCCTCACCACTGCAGTCAGCCTTTCACTCATCTTTTTTAATTCCTTCATGAAAACTGCATCGATGACGATTTCGCCAGCGTTGTCGGTTATGTAAACGACCTTGCCCCTTGACAAGTTCCGAATATCTTCACTGTCGTCAATAACCAGTCCATCATTCAACTTTCTTTCAAAAAATTCCTTGAAAGCCTTGTCCTGGACACTATGCCCCATCACACCATAGTCGAAAGTGTTGGCAATTATACTGGCAATCAAAGCTGTTTTGAAGCTATCATCGCTGAACCTGACAACATCTTCCACCCAATCCCTATACAGCATTGCAACACTGTTCGCTCTCTCCTTCAGAGCCTTGTATGGGTCCTCGCTTCCGAGAATCTCATACACTCTGCGGTGGATCTTTGTGGCTATAACCGCATTAATGCCTCTTTTTGGGTACTCTTGACAGAGAACCTTCAGAGCCTCACCAACAGCCATGGCAATAACTTCTTCACTGTCTGTAGCTAATCTGGACTCCATCTGAACTCTGTTGAGAAGGCATGCCGGACATTTTGGGGAGATCCTCATTAACACACCTCTTGGTTATAATTATTGGTGGATTGGGTTACAATCCAAACTCTCTGATTTCTGCTTCTTCCACCGCTTTTTTTTCCAGCTCATGGAAATTAATACCTTTCTCAATTTGTTCAGCAGTTTCAGGGTTACCCCTCGTTTCGGGGTGTTTTGCTATCATAAGGGAACAGCAGTCTTCGTAAGGCATTATGGATATCTCATATGTGCCTATCTGCTTGGCTATGTTGATTGTCTCCTCCTTATCGAATCCTATAAGGGGTGGCAAAACAGGGAGAGTGGAGGCTTTATATATCACATCTAAGTTGTGAAGGGTTTGGCTGGCGACTTGGGCCAGGTTATCTCCTGTAACCAATCCACTGGCTTTCTCCTGCTTCGCTATAAGATTAGCCATTCTCATCATACTTCTACGATAGATAAGCATCCTCCACTTGGCGGGCACAGCCTTTATTATCTCCCTCTGCACCTCACCAAATGGAACCATGTAAAGCCTTATTCCACCCTGGATTTCTGCCAACTTCTCCGCAAGCATCTCAATTTTCCTTCTCACCTGCGGAGAGTGAAGTGTCTGATTGAAGAAGTGGACTGCGACAACCGCACATCCTCTTTTCATCATCATGAAAGCGGCGACAGGACTATCAATACCTCCTGATATCAGCGCCACCACCTTTCCGGCGGTGCCGACAGGCAGACCGCCAATGCCTTTCACCTTCTCGGTGTAGACGTAACTTTCTTTCTCACATATCTCAATGTAAACGGTAACGTCAGGCTCCTTCAGCTTTACAGCCTTCCCCGTGACTTCAGCTATGTGGCCGCCTATTTCTCTGTTAATCTCCATGGAGTTGAGGGGGAAGCTCTTGTTACTTCTGGTGGCATCTACCCTGAAAGTGCTGAACTCTGCAGGAAGCACTTCCACAGCAGCCCTCTTGATTTCATCCATTTCCAGCGAAGTTTTCTTTGCCCTTGCAAAGTATTTGATCCCGGGTATTTTTCTCAGCTTCTCTGCAATATCTGGATTCCCGTCTTCCAAGACTATTCTGCCATATCTTCTTTTCGCCTTCTTGTCGGTGATCCGTCTTACCATCCAGTTAATGTTGGAAATTAGTCTGCGCTCAAAGTAATCTCGATTTTTCCCTTTCAGAGCCACTTCTCCATAGTGGATCACGTAAACGTCATGAGCATTCATTGGATAGAATAAGCTGGCAGGTTAAAATAACTTTACTCCAGAACGAGCTCCACGCTTCTAGCAAGCTCACCCTTCAGAACAGAGTGGAAAAAGTTCTCATTTTTAAGCACCGCTCTAGCAGCGGAAACCAAATGAGAAACTTCAGCCATCCTGACTGCTGACCCATAATCCACCACACTGTTATTTCCAACGGTAAACATTATGGCTGAAAGCTTCCTCACAAGCTGAAGATCGTTTCCGCCCCCTGGAATCATAGCATCCACGTGAATTATGCACGCCCCTGAATCTTTCAGAAGTTTTGCCAAAGAGATGTAATCAATTCCCAGTCCTCCCCTGATTTTTACCGAAACCGGACATATTTTAGAGCATGCTGAGACTATTTCGGCCAGCCTCTCTGCTTTAAAAAGGAGTTCCTGACCACAACCAATGCTCAGAAACTCTGGTTGCCTGCAGTGGGCGTTTATCTCAATGACTGCGCCATAATCCCGGCAAAGCTCCGCCACCTTAGTATACCCTTCTAAAGTGGCAGATCTCGTATTAACTCCCACAACTCCTGGAAATTGCATCTCTCTAAGTTTCTTGAGTTCTTCTTCAATTCCATCTATCGGATCTTTAAATATGAACTCCTTTCTGCCTCTTTGCACCGCTTCTATTGCAGCTTTCATCGCTGTCCTGTCAGCATTAAAGCCCCCCAGTACGGCAAACCCCACGGGATGCTTTGAAGCGAACTCCGCATTGCATATGCCAGCCATGGCGGAAAGAGCAAGGCGATTTGGGAAAACGAGCTTCATATCCTGAGCTCTCCTGTGTTGATGAATCCTTCAAAGACCCTTGAGGCGGTGCCACTCATGTAAGCTCTATCACCTTCAACCCCGCTTTCAAGCTCAATAATTAGAACACCCCCTCTGGTGTGAATCGTAACCGGATTTTTCGCTAAGCCATGCCTTACAGCTATTGCTGCCACAGCAACGCTTCCAGTTCCACAGCTAAGGGTTTCACTCTCTACTCCTCTTTCATAAGTTCTGACCTGAATGTTGTGCTCGTCAATTATTCTTGCGAAATTCACATTTGTTCCCTCAGGGAAAAGGGGGCTGAATCTGATTTCCCTTCCATACGGAACTATGTCAAAATCCAGAGACTCCAAAAATATGACTGCATGAGGCACTCCTGTGTTTGCAGCAAAAACTTCAAATTCTCTGTCAATTACCCTCATCTTCTTCTTGAATTCCCCTTCCCCTTCAGCTGGAATTTCTGAAGCTTCAAACTTCGGCTTTCCCATGTCTACCTTAACCCACCAGCCATCCCGATTTACTGTAAGCTTCAGAATTCCGGCGAGAGTCTCAACCCTGACCTCCTCACCAGCATAGCCCTCTTCAACCAGATATCTACAGAAGCACCTTATCCCATTTCCACACATCTCTGCTTCGCTTCCATCACTGTTGAAGTATCGAAACCTTGCATCTGCTTTTTCGGAAAGCTGAACGAAGAGTACACCATCAGCCCCAACACCAAAATTCCGGTGACATATGGCTTTTACGAAATCCGATTTTTCTTTTTCAGGGATTAGAATTTCTTTGAATTCATCGATAAGTACGAAATCGTTACCATTGCCATGCATCTTCACGAAGGGGATTTTTTGGGATGGCATAAGATAGGATAGCTCGAAATGTTTTTAAGATTTTCAGGGCGAAAACTCATCGTTTCATATTTACTATTGGCTTTATTTTTCTGATAGTATCCCAAAGTATTAGTGCAAAGAACAGACACGAGACGACAATCAGCCCCTTGAAAACATTCTCTGAAAAGTATATAGATATGAGCAAAAGTCCGATGAAGCCTGAGAAAATTCTAAATCCCAAGCCTAGAGTATAAAGATTTACGGGTTCCACAATAGCATTCATCATTTTTGAGTACCTAAACGCAATGATCAGCAAATAGAGAATAACCACTGCCACGATGATTGATGACACGCCTATTGCGACCCATGGAAAGTCAAATTTATCCAAAACCAAATACAATACTGCATAATAGATTACAATGTCTACCATATCCTTAGACAAAACTAGCCTGTACCCGTTTTTAGCTAAAACATAAATCGTTGTAATATTGATGAACATCAATAAACTCCAAAAACCGACTACTCCAGCAAGCATCATAAATCTGACCAAATCGTTTGAAGTAGCTAGGAGATAAACACCTACAACTAATAGGTAGAGAAAGAAGACCGTAACCAAAAACCCAAATCTCAAGGCAATTTTAGTTCTCCTGCTTACGAATTCTGAAACCTCTTTTCGATTTGGTTGCAAATAAATACTAATGCTAATTAAAGATATAAAAAATAATATACTACCCAATAGGACATATATCCCAGTTGTATGCATATCACAGCTTCTTTTTTCACTATATATAGATTTCCCCTAATAATTTAGACCCACATATCCATTGTGAAATAAAATATAGCAGAATTTCTAATTCCTTTCTCTAGATTTTTATATTTATTGTAGAAATAATCATTATTTAGTAGTATAAATGTAAACCAATATAATTAAGAGATCAAGAAATGAGTAGCGAGAGATGGCAGTAAATGCATTATTGTACATTAGACAAAGTACTGTCAAAATGCAAAAAAGACCTCTATTAATCCAACACATCAACCTTCCTAAGAGGATTAAAATGGTCACTTTGCGGAGAATTTTAATATCAAATTGTTGTAAAAGATTGTCATGACAGAAGCGATCTATATTGTAGGGCATAAAAATCCAGATACAGATAGCATCTGCTCTGCCATAGCCTATGCAGAGCTCAAGAAAAAGCTCGGCATAAGTGCTGTTGCCGCAAGGCAGGGAGAGCCAAACCCTGAAACAAAATTTGTTCTGGAGAAATTTGGCGTTGAAGTTCCTGAATTGCTCACTGATGGGGCCAGCAAGAAAGTCATTCTGGTTGATCACAGTGATATTGGGCAGAGTTTGGATAACCTTGATCAAGCGGAAATTGTTGAAATCATCGACCATCACAAGATAGGTGATGTTACAACGCCCAATCCAATCTTCTTCCTGGCGATGCCTGTTGGATGTACCGCAACAGTTGTCAAAACACTTTATGACTACTTTGGCATCGAGATTCCAAAGAATATTGCAGGTATTATGCTTGCTTCCATACTCAGCGACACAGTCATCTTCAAGTCCGCCACTACAACGGATAAGGACAAAAAAGCCGCAGAAGATCTGGCAAAGATCGCTGGCGTTGAAGATATGGAGACTCTGGGCATGGAGATGTTCAAGGTTAAAAGCGACATAGCTGGCAAGCCTCCAAGGGAGCTTCTATTCAGAGATTTCAAGGACTTCGACATGTCTGGAAACAAGGTGGGCATTGGTCAGATCGAGGTGGTAGACCTTAGCCTGCTAGATGAAGTGAAGGACTCACTCTACGAAGAGATGAAAAAAGTGAAGGAAGAAGGAGGGTACCACAGTGTTTTCATGATGCTAACTGACATAATCAAAGAGGGGACGGAGCTTCTCGTTGTAAGTGATGATTCCGGTGTTGTAGAGAAGGCTTTTGGAAAGAAGGTCGAAGACAGAAGTGTCTGGCTTGATGGAGTTATGAGCAGGAAGAAGCAGGTTGTGCCACCTCTTGAAAAAGCTTTCTCGTAACCCTTTTCATAACCCTTTTTTTGTATAGTGCTCAAAGATGTACTCCCTTATGGCTTCCTTTATTACATTGTGAACTCTCAAACGGTTTTTATCGCTAAATGTTTTGAGCCTATCCCACAGCTCAGTAGGAATGTCAATTTGCATCACTTCATTGTCCAGAACAGAGCATAGCCTAGGAGTTATGCGGGATCTCTCCTCTTCTCCAATCTCCTTTGGTTCCATGTTATCCAGATACCAGCGTATCGCTTTCAATACCAACACTTCCTCGTCGTCCAGCTCCCTAATCCTCTCAGCAAGAGATTTTTCGATTTCAAGACTGTAAAGCATAAATAACCCTGCCTAATGGAAGAATCTATATCTCTCTGCAATCCACTTCTCGTAAGCTTCAACAAGTTTGACCTCAGCTTTGGCGTAGAGAATATTAACCACGCCAAGAAGCTCCCCATATTCAATTTTGCCATCCCTTATGGGATGAAATATGGCGGTATCAAACTCCCTCTTCTCCTCTATCTTCTTAGGCTTCCCTTTTCTGGTTAATCCTGCTAAATATCCAAGAGCATTTCTCTGAACGATGCACGGGAAAATGATGGAACCTTCAGGGATTTTGATTGGTTCAATATGGACCTCAACATCTCTATTTGCGAGAACCTCCCGTTCTTCTAAGGCTATAACCATTCTCCATTCTCCTCTTGGCCCAACACTGTACCCATAGTTGTAAGCTTCGGCAACAAACTTCTCCACCCCTTCAGAGCCAATAAAACTCATCTTCACCTTTGCCATACACTAATTATTGGGATTAATCATTAAAAATTTTTGTGGTGTTTATTAAGTAAAAGTAAGATAAAACTATATATTCCATGAATGCAGTGAAACTTCATGAACGTTCTGGATGTCCTTTTTAATCCCAGCAAGTTCTTTAAAGAAACAGAAGATTTCCCGATCTGGATCAGTTTGCTTATAGTCACCCTTAATGGTATAGTGGGAGCATACATTGCCCTCTCTGCCATTGAGAACATCAAACTTCCAGCCGAAGCAGCAATGTTGGGAGATGTTGTAAAAGTTTTTGCTGTCGTTTCGGCTTTCATTTCGACTTTCGTGGGATGGGTGCTCTATACTGGAGTAATCCACATTATCTCAAGCTTGCTTGGTGCCGTAGGAGATTTTGCAAAGAGTCTCAAAGTCACCTCGCTGGGCTACATCCCTGTTCTGATTCTCAGCCCTATCAGCTATTACGTTGCCATGAGTGCTGTAACCACAATGCAGTTAAGAAACCCAGAATCAATGGTGTTCGGCCTCGCCATCTCACTCTGGCAGCTTACCATATGGAGCTTCGGAATCAGCAGGTGGCGGAATTTAACTATGAGTAAGGCGGTGATAAGCTGTGCAGTTCCAGTGGCAGCAACATACCTGTTGTCTCTGATTGGCTACTTCATGACGCCCAAAACGTTTTCGTAATTCGTCTTCTTAGCTTATTTTCCACCAATATATCCCCCTCAACAACCAATATTTTCGCCACACCCAAAAACCCTATTATTCCTAGCCAGCTAGTCTGAATAATGGATGTTTCAGAGTTATTCTGTAACCGGTGCGGAAGGATTAAGCGAAGGTGTATATGTGAGAAGGAAAGCATCAGGGAGAAGAACCTCAAGTTCCTTATGGAAGTTTCCGGGAAAAAGGAATTGGTTCCGCTTTTCGACACATCAGATGAGATTGTTTTTTATCGGGTTTTCGAGCCAGAAAGTGCAGAGCCAAGTGTGGATCTGGATGAAGTCGCAATTCCTGATCCTATAAAGAGGATTTTGAAACTCAGAGGAATTGAGAAGCTCTATCCATTTCAGAAAAGAGCAATGGAAGAGCTTTTAGACTGTAAAAATGTGGTCATAACGGCTCCCACTGGATTTGGGAAGACTGAGGCATTTGCTATGCCCATGTTTGCCCGGGTGGCTGAGAATGATGGCAGAGCTGCCGTCTTTTACCCGACAAAGGCTCTTGCCAGAGATCAGGAGCAGAAGCTGAAGTTCTATGCATCAAAACTCGGTTTGAATCTAGTGAGATTTGACGGAGATTCTAGCTACGCAGAGAGAAAGGCTGTTTTTTCCGGCAAAGCTGATATAATACTGACGAACCCCGACATGGTGGATTTTCACCTCCGGAACACCAGCGCATTCAGGGATTTTGTTGAAGAACTCTGCTACGTTGCCGTGGATGAACTTCACAGCTATACAGGAGTGCTTGGAACCAACATGCACTACCTTTTCCAGCGCCTCTATCGCTTCTCCGATTTCCAGATAGCATGCGGGTCTGCGACCATAGCAAATGCCAAGGAGTTTGCGGAGGAGTTGTTTGAGAAGGAGTTTGTGCACGTAAGCGGAAAACACCGGAAAGCCAGAACCCACCTGATAATGCGATACAGCAACCTGTATTCTGCTGTCAGAGACATTGTAAAGGCTCTCTATGGAAGGAAGATACTCATCTTCGGAAACAGCTGGAAAAGCGTTGAAACAATGGGCTGGATACTGAACAGAGAAGGTATTAGGGCTGCAGTGCACAAGAGTGGGTTGCCAAAGAGTGTGAGGGACGAAGTAGAGAGAAAATTCAAGAGAGGGGAGATCAAGGTTGTTGTTTCAACGCCAACTCTCGAACTCGGCATAGACATAGGTGATGTGGATGTTGTTATTTCGGAATTAGTGAACTACAGCCAGTTCATTCAGCGGTCTGGAAGAGCAGGTAGAATGGGGCAGGAAAGTGTTGCAGTGCTTCTGCTGAGGGAAGAAGATGCAATAAGTAATTACTACCGCATGAAGCCAGAGGACTACTTCAAGGATGAGTTCCAGGCCTATGTGGAGAAAAATAACGAGGAGCTCATGATTTTCCACATCGCATCCATGTGCATGGAGATGCCCCTCAGCAGAAATGAGATCCGAGAAAACTGGAAGAGGGTGGTTGAAGGGCTGGAGAGGAGAAAGCTAATCTTCGATGCCAACGGGTTTATCCTTGCTTCCCCCTCCATTGCAGATTTCATCTCCTCTTTCAGCATGAGGGGTGTGGGAGATACTGTGAAAATGGTGATGGATGGTGAGATCATCGGAGAGAGAACGCTGCCAATAGCTCTGAAAGAGCTCTTCCCTGGCGGGGTTGTGATACATAACGGAAGGGGAATCAGGAGCCTTTCACTGGACTTGAGGAAGAGAGAGGCGGTAGTTGAGAAGGACGACGGGAGAACAATTACAGATCCTCTCTATACTTCGATTCCCAGGATTATTGAAGTTATTGAGTCTGTTCAGGAGCCCCTAGATACCTACTACTGCTCCATGGAGATTACCATGAGCATTTATGGATACATAGAGAGGGATGTTTTCACCGGAGAAAGAAAGGGCGTGCAGTATCTGGATGAGCCCATAAGCTATACTTTCCCCACTAAAGGGATAATTTTCTCTGCACCATTTCCTCCGGCTATGGATTACGAGGATTTCTTTGCAGGGAGTTTTCACGCTCTGGAACACGTGCTTATTGAAGCCAGTGATGCTGTTACGGGCGGAGCATCGCAACAAATGGGTGGAATCTCAACACCTGAAGGAGATATTTTCATTTACGATGCTGTTAAAGGAGGTGCTGGACTCAGCAAACTCCTTTTCAGAAGATTCAGCAGAGCCTTTGAAATTGCATATGAAGTTCTCAAAAGCTGTGAGTGCAGGCGGATCGATGGCTGTCCGAGATGCACCTACAGCTATCAGTGCGGCAATAACAACCAGCCTCTCAACAGAATTGGGGCAATGGAGGTGGCAAGGCTTGTGCTGAAAGGCAGGAAGAGAGCGGTTGAACTTGAGAAGTATGAAGAGGTGACAGAGTTTCAGTATTTCCCATAGTGGTGTAGGTTTCAGTTGGCCATATTCCTGAAACATATACTTCCTTACTTCGCCCCCCAACCTCTAACTATTCCATATTGAAAGTGTTAAAATTTAGATAATTGCGAAATATCTGAAACCTCAGGGCGGGCGAGAGGGTGTCAGTATTAGATGTTAAAAAATCTAAGGTGTTTGCCAAACTTCAAGTTAACGATGAATGAATAACGCTGATTCTGCATTATCTAGACCTTTTAAAGGAGATTCTAAAATGCCTCAATCTCACTCAAAACCTGAGCTGTGCCATGAGAACCAGAAAATTTTCAGTCTGGCATTCATATCTGGATTGAATCTGACAACAAACTTTCTGTAGTACTCTTCCTTGCCCATAATTATGCCAAGAGTAGGGTCATACACTGTAACATTATCATGGCCGATTTCAACCCAAGCATGCCCAAAATAATATGAAGCTATGAAAGAGGAAAGAGGTGCTGCCTCAATTGTCGATGCGTCCACAGACCCGAACACAACCTTCACGTAATCTGTCTGGTTATACGGCTCACCAAGATGATACGCTGACGACGCAAGAGCTATCGCCTTATCCTCGCAATCTCCTGCTTTAAAGGCAAAGAACTCTTCAGCTGATGCAAAATACTCTACTAAGCCATACAACTCCATATCGGTGACATAGGGCAGATTGTAAATGTATTGAAAGTTCTCCATCAGCGATGAATTTGGTCCGGGGCTGTTCAGGAGGTATCCTCTATCTCCCTCTTTCATCCTTTCCATAAACCCTTCATGATAGCCCATATATGAGATCTCTAATGGAGGAACAAGTACTCTCAAAAGAAATAGCAGAGAAATGACAATAACCACCGGAATTCCTTCCCTCATTTATGTTGTTTTAAACCCGATCCAGCAAAACGTTGTTGCTGTAGTGAAAATTATTAAATTAAATAAATTAAATTATTCTTCACTAAAAGCAGATTCCCAGACCAACTCGATCACATCCAGCACCTGCAACCTGTCATCAACTCCAACGCTCTTAACACCATCCTCAAGCATTATCATACAGAAGGGGCACGCTACGGCCAGAACATCTGCTCCAGTTTCTGCAGCCTCTCTCGCTCTGATATTGTTGGGCCTATCATCTCCCGGATACTCTCTGACGAGGTTCCCACCTCCGGCTCCACAGCAGAACGATTTTTCCCTGTTTCTGGGCATCTCAACCAGCTCAATGCCTGGAATTGCCTTGAGTATTTCTCTAGGCAGCTCATACATCCCATTGTACCTGCCCAAGTAACATGGGTCGTGGAAAGTCACTTTCCTGTTTATGGGCTTCTTGAACTTGATTCTGCCGTCTTTTATCGCTTCATATATGACTTCCAAGAGGAACTTGACGTTGTATCCCTCATACTCGTTCTTGAAGGTGTTGAAGCAGTGGGGAGATGTTGCTATTATCCTCTCCACTCCGTACTTCTGGAATGCCGTTTCGTTCTCCTCCTTCAGCATCTGGAAAAGCCCTTCTTCTCCAACTCTCCTGACATCGTTGCCGCAGCAGCCTTCTTCTCTCCCAAGGGTTGCGTAATTTATTCCGAGCTCTTCCAGAATCTGGGCGATTTTGACAGCTATGGGCTTGTTGCGGTTGTCGAAGCTGTGTGCACAGCCCACCCACCAGAGCCACTCGAACTCAGGATTATCCTTCACTTTCGGCACGCCCACATCCTTTGCCCATGCATCCCTCTTGTATTTTGCTTCACCCCAAGGGTTTCGCTGCTTGGTTATGTTTGTCAGCAAATCCCTTATATCTGGAGGTGCTTCTCCGCTCTCAACGACGCCTCTCCTCATTTCCTGAATGATTTCCATCTGCTCTATGTAAACCGGGCACATCTCCATACACGCTCTGCACGTTGTGCAAGCCCATACTGCTTCCATGTCCAGTACATTGTCCAGCAACATGGTATCCTGCCCTTCTTTCAAATTGCCCCGCATTCCTAGCATCCCAAAGGCTGTATTACCGAGATACCTTAGGTTCTGCATGAGGTGCATGGGAGAAAGAGTTGTATTGCTGTTTGTCGCCGGACATGCATCCTGACATCTTCCGCAGCGCATGCATGCTAAGCTGGAGAGTAAATCCCTCCACTGGAGGTCTTTGACCTCGATGGCGCCCATGTACTCTTCATCTTCTATGCCTCTCGCAACTCCGGGGTGTCTGTTGCTCCTAGTTAAGATATTCAGCGGTGCTGCTATAACGTGAGCTAGCTTGGTGAAGGGTATGAGGGCTATGAATATCAGGGCCAGAATTGAGTGGGCACTCCAGAGAAATCTGTATGTTCCAAGACCCCAAGGTAAGATTCTGCCAAGTAATGCCCCTATGTATGCAGTATAAGCATCCATGCCTATTGCAATTCTCATTCCCTCAACCAGAAATCCGAGAATGCCAATTACAACCAGCAATATCAGCACTAAGCCATCATCGTTGGCCTTCTCCCACTTTTTCTTGAATCTGGATGGTTTTAACCCGTATCTGTTAGCAATGGCGATGGCTAAACCCAGCAAAAATGCCACACCGGCGGAGTCCATCAGAAATTCGTGTATGAGGTAAAAAGTGCCTTTGAAGAACTCGAAGGGTGTGTGATCAGCTATGGTCAAAACAATGGTCCCAATTGTCAGCAAAATAAAGCCCCAGAGAATCAGAATGTGCATAATCCCCATCTTAGCTTCTCTCACATACAACCTGACGAATGCAAAGCCGTCCTTGAGCATCAACCAGATTCTGCTGCCTAGGTTATCCAGCCTCTCTTCATCTCTTCGGCCAGTTGAGATGAATCGGTACCACTTGTAGGCTCCTACAAGAAAGACTATGGCAGCAAGGACGAAAAGGACGTAATGGAATGTTAAAACCACAGAATCCTCAACGCCAAAAAGGAGTTCTCTCGTTGGCAGGGTCGTCAGCAGCAGTGGGTTCAATTTACCACCTCCAATTTTTCAGCCCAAACATCGCCGAGGGTTATATGTAGAAATATTAAAACTTTGCGAAACATTACGAATAAGAAGCAATATTCTGCCAAACCAAACCATAAAAAAACCTTAAAGACATTATCAACTGGAAAAATTTTAAATAAGATAAGAAATTCATAATTATTTTCAGTTAAGGTTTGAAGTGTTTACTTGCGGTTTCAAGTGCTCTTGCCACCAGCAGGGATGACTTTTCAAGATCAGATAGATCAAGCACCTCAACAGGGGTGTGGATGTAGCGAGTTGGAACACTCACAACTCCCGATGGAATACCGCTTTTGGTAAGATGGATGGCTGTAGCATCAGTGGTTCCGCCTTCAGCCACCTCAAGCTGGTAAGATATCCCGTATTTCTCAGCAGTACTGCACAGCCAGTCCAGAACCTTCTTAGAGGCTATAAGACCTCTCCCAGAAGCGTCAGCCACTGTAATCGCCGGGCCTTTGCCCAGTTTCACATCCATGTAGGCTGACTCTGCTCCCGGAAAATCTGTTGCAACACACACCTCAGTCACAATGGCGGCATGGGGCTCTACAGCGAACGCAGATGTTCTAGCTCCTTTAAGTCCAACCTCCTCCTGAACCGTCGCCACACCATAAATCGTTGCATCGCTTTTGGTCTCCCGTATCGCTGAAATCATCATCGCCACTCCAGCTCTGTTATCAAAAGCCTTTCCTGTCACCTTAGTCCCCTTAAGCACAGTGAATTCTCTGTCGATGGTTACTGGGGTGCCTATCTCAACGCCCATCTCAAGAACCTCATCTTTCGATGATGCTCCAACATCCACGAACATATCCTTTATCTCTATTACCTTTTTCCGCTCGTCCTCTTTCATCAGGTGAGGTGGTTTGCATCCGATAACTCCGTAAACTTTCCCCTTCTTGCCATGTAAAATGACTCTTTGGTTCAGCACAGTCTGAGAAAACCAGCCTCCGATGGGTGTGACTCTGAGATAACCCCGATCATCTACATACTTCACCATGAAACCTATCTCATCCATGTGGGCTGCAACCATCAGCTTCAGGTCATCTCCTTTCTTTACGCAAACAATGTTACCCATTGCATCAACATTTATGTCATCAACAAACCCATCCAGCTCCTTTTCAATTACCTCAGCGACTTCACTTTCTCTACCACTAATCCCGTGAGCATCGCTGAGTTTCTGCAAAAGCTCCTTTAAATAACCCAATTCACTAATTTTTACACCTCCTGATGATTCTTTGTCATAATTCTCATTACTCCAACACGGTCACTCCAATACCGCATGCCTCTCTTCCAGATCTTTCTCTGTAAGGCTTTTCAGAGCCATGAGTTCAGCAATTATACCATCCAAGAAGATCATGGACGAAAGTTCGAACATTGTGCCCAAGGGAGCGATTTTAGCAACCTCTTCATTCCTTTCTGTCTTGATTTTACCTTTAAGCAGAACCACAACATCGCTCATTTTTGCAAGAGTGGAATCACTTCTGTGAGTTATTGCAATCAATTTTGAACCTATTAACTCTTTGGCTTTCCTGCTTATATTGACGACACTCGTGGTCTCACCACTTCCGGAGATTGCTATGAGAACATCCTCTCTCCCAATTCTGGGGGTGACTGTTTCTCCAACAACATAAACGTTGAAGCCCAAATGCATGAGTCGCATGGCAAATGCTTTAGCGATAAAACCGCTCCTTCCCGCACCCATAACGAAAATGCTCTTGGCATTTTGAATGGCATTTATCATTTCCTCGACCTGACCAAGATCAATCTCTCTTTTGAGCGTTCCTATGTGCTTTTCTATGCCGTCCAGGAATTTTATAAGCATCTCACCGGTCATATCACACCTCCGTCTGGAGGTTCATCAAAATCCTTTCGGGTTCTGCTTATAAGCTTTAGTTTTACTCGCTTTCAATTTTTCTGGCAGTAATTATAAAACACTTTACAATTTCATCGAAAACGTCTTCTCTCGATCCAGATGCCAGCAGAACAATCAGCTTCCGCCCATTCGCCAGTCTGAGGGCTGCGTTGATCATTTCATCGTAGCATTCCCCGTTTAAGTTCATGCCAGAATATTCCAAGAAATGAGTATCCTGCCCGAAATACCACACTATCACTTCAGGAGCATAGGAGTCCAGAATTTCAAGTGTTTTGTTGAATGCGCTGATGTACTCTTCCCTCGTCATGTCTCTGGCAGGCTTGCAAACAAGCATACCTTCCTCAAAGCACTCAGGTTCCCCTGCTATGCAAAGGTAAAGAGTCTTTTCTCCAATTATCGCAGCAGAATTTCCATGGTGGGCATCGGTATCTATTACAGCTATCCTCTTGTGGCCAGCATCCTTCAGCTTCTCCACCAAAATAGCCACATCATTAAAGAGGCTGTAGCCTCTGAACTTATCCTTCTCAGCACTGTGACCAGTTCCAGAGGTTGGAACGATAACGAGGTCAAAATCTTTAATGGCATCCCCAGCTTTGACAACGCACTTTACGCTTTCATAGGCCGTATTGAAAAAAGGAAGGTTTCTAACCCTCTCTAGATGCTCTTTGGAATGAATTTTCATGAGATATTCATCAACTTCTACATCAGGTGGGGTGAGAGGAATATTATGAGATGAAGCTATGTGTTCCAAGTTCATTAGTCTTTTAGAGGTCGCAAGGATGCTGTTTTTCAGAGCAGGAGAGAAAATTACGGTAATGCGCATGAAATATCTTCGGGGAAACCCCTAAATATCTTTTTTGATAAACCGCCTCTTATGGTAACGGTTACTTTCCTTCCTTCAGGTAAAAGGGTTCAAGTTGAGAAAGGCACAACAATTCTTGAAGCGGCTCAGGAAATTGGTGAGGGTATAAGAAGTCTCTGTGGTGGAAAGGGCAGCTGCGGAAAATGTAAGGTCATTTTGAGGAGGGGAGAAGTTAAAAAGAACCCTGAGCCCCATGAAAAGTTCATCAAGGGTGATGAGGAGAGAGAAGGCTATGTTCTGGCCTGTCAGACTATCCTCTTAAGTGATGCTGAAGTTTACATCCCCCAAGAATCCCGGCTTGAAAGGCAACAAATTTTGAAGGAGTTTCTGGTAAGTGGGGAGGAACTGAATCCAATCGTAAAGAAAGAGTTCTATTCGGATGCTTTCTTGCCTGAGATTGTTGCGGAAAAAGGTTACAAGCTGTGCTGCGAGCCGGAGATTGAAGAAGGCGAGCTGACACTTGTACTCAGGGGAAACGAAATCATTGCTGTTGAAGAAGGAGATACAAGAAATGAGTTCTTTGGTCTCGCTGTTGATATCGGAACCACCACCATTGTTGCAGCATTAATAGACCTGAATACTGGAAATGTAGTGGACATCGCCTCCGATTACAATGGGCAGATTATTTATGGTGAGGAAGTTCTCTCAAGGGTGGAATTCGTCAGAAGTAGGAAAGATGGGCTGGAGATTTTACAGAAAGCAGTTGTTGACTCAATAAACAAGCTTGTAGAAAGAGAGCTCGGTGGCTATTCGTCTCCAGACAGAATCTACGATGTTGTGGCTGCCGGAAACACGCTGATGGCTCACTTTTTCCTCGGGAGAGACATCGAATACCTTTTCGCCTCAGCAGACGTGAGGGTGGAGAAGAAGGGGTATGAGGCTGATGCAAAAAGCCTTGGATTGAAAGTCAATCCAATGGCGAGAGTGTTCTGTCTTCCTCCTGTCGGCAGGTACGTTGGGGGGGACATCGTAGGAGATGTCCTTGCCTCACGAATTGTTGATTCACCTACCATCTCCCTGATGGTTGATCTCGGAACTAACGGAGAGATTGTACTGGGAAGTGAGGGATGGGCCATGTCCATAAGCGTCGCCAGTGGACCGGCTTTTGAGGGTTACGAGATAAAGCACGGTAGCAGAGCCGTTGAAGGTGCAATTGACCACGTGGAAATCCCGTCTCCCAACGCTGAGCCAGTTTATACAGTAATAGGGAATGGAAAGCCCCGAAGTATATGTGGGAGTGGGCTGATAGATCTGCTGGCAGAGCTTTTCAGAAATGGAATTGTTGACTTCCAGGGAAATCTCAATCCAAAGCACCCCAGGGTCAGAAGAGTAGATGAACTGGAATATGTGGTTGTTGATGGTTCGAAGACCGCTACCGGGAAAGATATTGTACTGACCCAGACGGACATCGATACGCTGGTGCAGTCGAAAGCTGCTGTGTGCGCTGGCATAGCCGTGCTACTGACCAAATCTGGATTAAGCATCCACGATATTGAGGAATTCTACATCGCCGGAGCTTTTGGCTACTACATCAATATGAAGAGTGCTGTAACTATCGGCCTCTTTCCAGAGTTCCCAAATGCAAAGGTTTATCAGATTGGAAACGGTTCGCTTGCAGGAGCATATATGGCTCTGACTTCCTCGAGAAAAAGAGCACTTTCAGAAACCATCGCCAAGATTATGACATATTTCGACCTCAGCACCGATCCAAACTTCATGGAGGAGTACACCGCTGCTTTGGCCCTTCCTGGAAAGCCGGAGCTGTTCCCGACGGTTTATGCAAAGTATGTATAGGTGAATAGGTGGTTATATGTCGCAAGCCCAGACATCTCACCTGATATTGGCTCTGGATGTGAAAAACAAGAGAGGGGCAATTGAAATAGCGGAGAGCACATCTGAGTTCATACACTCCATAAAGGTCAATTATCCTATCGTCCTGTCATGTGGGCTGGAGGTAATTGGGGAGCTTTCGAAAATCAGGCCTGTCATCGCAGACTTCAAGGTTGCTGACGTGCCACACATATCTGCCGAGATTGCAAGGCTCGCTTTTGATAGCGGTGCCAAAGCCATAATAACCCACGGATTTGTGGGCAGCGATTCTATCAAGGCTATTCTGAGGGAAGCTGGAAATGAAAATGAAGTGTATGTTGTGACTGAACTCAGCAGCGAGGGCGGAAAGGAATTTCTCATGAAACATGCCATCGAAATCGCTTCCATGGCAAAGAAGCTGGGATGTCATGGTATAGTGGCTCCTGCAACCAGACCTGAAAGAATTAGAGAGTTAAAGAAGGCTGCCAGAGGTCTAAAGGTAATATCTCCTGGTGTGGGTGCCCAAGGAGGAAAGATTTCCGATACCATCAGAGCTGGAGCTGACTATGTAATAGTAGGCAGAACCATTTACGCTTCTGAAAATCCCAGAAAAACTGCTGAAGAGATTTATAAGGAGATTGAGGTTGTTTTAAAGGATTTTTAGAGGATAAAGTCCAGTAAAAGGTCATTCATCTCAAATTTGAGTCGGATTTTCTGGGCACATTACTTTTTGCTTATAATAATCACTTTTTGTTTAAGCGAAATGTTTAAGTTTAATCGTTGTTCAAAATGTTGTAGAAAACGGAAGAGCAGAGTTTCCAGTAACTGGGTACGAAGATTAGGATTGGATCATGTAGAGGCGTAGCAGACATGGTGCGGAGTGAGGTTATTACCCCCATCTTCAAACTTTTCTTCACCACTGTATTTAGCTAAAATAATGTATAAAATAACGTATAAAAAATTCCTATAAATAAATCTTTTCCCAAATCTCTCATTTCGCAAAAGGTCCGCGGATAAGAGATGGGTAAAAAATTTAGATCAAACCTGCTCTCTGCAGGAGAAGGAGGTCTTCAGTCTCTATCTTTTCTCCCCTCTTGAACATCTCGTAGATCTCTCTGGCCCTCCGCATCAGTTCTTCCTTCTCTCTCTCTTCCTTGCTCTTTGCAAGCTTTGACTTCAGGGCCTTGATAACCTTATCAAGATCCTTTAAGTCCTTTCTTATCTTCATAATCTCCGCATGGGCTCTGTCTGCCTCTTTTTTGCTCTCAACAAATTTCTCATGCATCTCGTCAGCAAGTTTTCTCATCTCATCTATCTTTGCGAATGTCTTGGACATTTCTGCATGGTACTCATCTGCCTCCTCCACCAGCGCCATCATCTGCTGGTGAAGCTCCCTAGCCTTGTCTTTCAGCTCTCTTATCTCAGTAATCAGCCTTCTGAACTCCTCGTGCTTCTCAAGCTGCTCCTTTCTTTCCTCAAGCTCTCTTCTGAGCTTGGCTATTCTCTCTACCAGAGCTCTCTCTTTATCTATCGTCAGAACTGCAGTCTGCTGCTTGAATTCCAGCCTTCGAATTTCCTTCTCTATCTCGCCCAGCGGTCTGCCACCCCTGTCAAGATTCCTTCTCAGGGTATCAAGCTCCCTGTACAGAACATCTATTTTCTTGTGCACTTCATTTCTCTTCTGCTTTATTTCCTTGGCCTTTGCATTGAGCTCATCTCTCTTCGCCTTCAACTCCTTGGCTTTGACCAGAAGCTCCCTTACTGTCCTGTTCAGCTCGTCTCTCTTATCTGCAAACTCTCTCGCTGCTCTATTAAGCTGATCCCTTTTTTCAATATATTCCTGAAGTTCCCTTTCAAGCTGCTCCTTCCTTTCAACCAACTTTTCCAGCATCATGTTCTCACAACAGCCCCTGTTTTGGTGTGAATAGTGGAGTTACTAACGCCCCCGCTTCGGGGGGTGATTTAAATTTTTCTGCTTGAATACGGGCAGCAAACTTTAAAGTTTTCCCCATATTGAATATGAGAGTTTAGCGAAGTTCTGGGAAGGCATAAGCTTTGCTTTCCTCAAAGGCATACTTTATTGTTGAAAATTCTTTCTTCAAGTCTGCAACCTCATTTCTCAATTTTTCTACATTTTCTTTACCATTTACAGCCTTCCACATAATTTCAGCAATTATTTCCATCTGATCTTCCTTCATGCCAAGCCTTGTGACTTCCTGGACACCTATTCTTATGCCTGAGGGATCAGAAGTGCTCCTTAGGTCGTCCCAAGGCAGGAGATTCTTGTTAAGTATGATATTAACCTCCTCTAGCTTTCTCGCAACCTTTTCTCCACCACCAAACTCCTTAACATCCACTGCTACTTGATGTGACTCGGTAAAGCCCAGATGCTCACCCACAACTTTAAATCCGAGCTCGTGCATCTTCTCGGCCAGCCTTTTTGCATTTCTGACTACCTGATTTGCGTATTCTCTACCAAACTCCTTCATCTCCATTGCTGCAATAACATAGCCAGCGAGAGTGTTCAGGTGGTGATTACTGATGACCCCGGGAAATACTGCCCTGTCAACGGTCTCGCTGAACTCTTCCTTGCATGCGATGATAGCTCTTTGTGGCCCAAAAAACGTTTTGTGGGTTGAGCCTGTCATAACATCGGCTCCTTCCTTCAGCGGCTGCTGGAATTTACCGCCTGCAATTAAGCCGAGAACGTGGCTTGCATCGTACATCAGCCTTGCACTGATCTGAGCAGCGAATTCACTGAGTTCTTTAACCGGTTGAGGAAATAGTATCAGACTTGAGCCAAGAACAAAAAGCTTGGGTTTTTCCTTTTCCGCAACTTTTATCGTCTTATCCACATCAACATTCATGTTCTCATAATCGAATGGATAGTACATTATCTCCAAACCCCTCACTCCTGCAGCGGAGAAGCGATCGTGACTTATGTGTCCTCCGCATGGCACGGAGAGAGCCATTATTTTGTCACCGGGCTTTGTAAGAGCAAAAAAAGCAGCCATATTCGCCACAACACCACTTATAGGCTGAACATTCACATGCTCAGCCTGAAACAACTCCTTTGTTAAGCGTATCGCGAGGTCTTCTACCTCATCGATGAAGCTGCAACCCTGATAGAACCTCTCTCCCACTTTGCCCTCAGCATACCTATGACCTAAGTCAGAGACATAGCAACGCCGCACAGACAAGCTCGTCAGATTCTCGCTAGCTATAAGAGGGATGGAGACTTCATAAAACCTGTGATGCCTCTCGATGATGTCATAGACCTGACGGAAGGACATAGTAATGGGCTAAATTTATGCTTATTTAATTTTTTGGGTAACAAATCCCGTGTGTTGTTCATGAACATATTTCCCGCAACCCTCTCCAATTACTGTAAGACAAACCTCGTGAAACTAGGTGAAAACCAACCATCATTAAATCTCAGCAGGTCAGATGGACTGCCAGAACTACTTTCTTGCCCCCTTCCACAAACTTTCTGTAAGCTGCAACTGCATCCTGAGTTTTTAAAATTACAGCTTCTATACCCCTCTTTTCAAGCTCTTTTAGAACTTCATTCTTAACTGCAACTCTGTCATAGTAACCGGTACCAAACACCACCACTTCAGGGTTGAACTTGAGAATAGGGCCAATATCTTCAAGATTCACTTCATGTCCCTCTTTTCTCCACCAGTCTTCCTTGACAATCTCTCCAAACACGATTACATCGCTCGTATAATCCTTTCCAGAAATTCTGATCCTTCCAAACTCATATTCTTCAATCATGTTAGCCATGGAATACTTTCACCTCAGGCGAAAGATAAAATATTCTCCTCATCAAAAGGTAACACGTGAGATTTGTTCACATGGCAGATGTCCACCTCGGCTTCAGGCAATATGGAAGCGAAGAAAGAATGCTGGATTTTGCTACAGCTTTCATGAAGGCCATGAAGTTTGCAGTGGAGCAAAAGGTGGATTTTGTTATAATAAGCGGAGACCTGTTCCATAAAAAAAGCGAGATGGATCCGGTAACGCTGACTCAAGCAACTAAAGTGCTTGAGATGGCAAAAGAGAATGGAATACCAGTGATTGCTGTAGAAGGAAACCATGATGCAACTTTCTTCAGAGATGGATTTTCCTGGATGGACTATCTGAGCAGAAACCAGCTCATCATCAATTTAAAACCCCGCTTTGACGATGGAGTGGTTGTTGAAGAGTGGGATGGAGAAAAAGGAGCTTTCATCGATTTAGATGGCGTGAGAATCTACGGGATGAAGTACTACGGAAACGTTACCGAGAGAATTCTTGAAGATTATGTTAGAAAACTAAGGAGAAAAAACTTCACGATATTCACCGCCCATGTTGGCGTAGAAGGTTACATAAACATGTATGGCTGCATTTCGGCTACAAAGCTTCATCGCCTTAAAAATAAAGTGGATTACATAGCGCTAGGGCATGTTCACAGAAGTTTTGTGGAGGATGATTTCATATTCAACCCCGGGAGTCTAGAGAGCTGCGATGCCACCGAATATGGATATAATCGGGGCATTTTTCTTGTAGAGTATAACGAAGACGATAAAGAGCTCAAATATGAATTAATAAACCACTTCTACAAGCCTAGAAACTTCGTTTTTCTGAACTACAAAATGAAAGAACTTGGAATTTCAGCTTTCGAGGAATTTCTCAGGACTCAGAATGTTGATGAAAAGGCAGTTATTCACATAAATGTAGAGCTTGTGGGTCTTAGGAGAGGGCACATAGATGAAGTGAGGATGGAGGAGGCGGTGAAACGTATTCTAAATCCTCTCGTAGTCAGAATGAGGTTTGAGGGGGGTGACAGAGTATTCCAGCCTGTAGGCCTAGATTCCAGAGAATCCATCGAAAAACACGTTCTCTCCCAAATCCTGGAGAGCTTCGATTACGGTGAGATAGCAGATCAGGTTTTCCGTCTAAAATCTCTCCTTTTATTGGGGAAGAGCGTGACTGATATAGACACACTCATTTCTGAAATTCTGGAATTCGAATCAGTTACTTTGGTGAAGGAGGGTATGGACAAAGAGATGCCGAGGCCACACGAAGGGGCTGAGCAGAAAACAGTGCAGAGAATGGATGAAAAAGACAAAGAAGTTGAAGAATCCGAAGAAGAAGTATGGGACTGGAGGAGAGCGTATGCTCTTGGAAGTAAAGCTCGTAAACGTTAAGAGTTACGACCAAGCAGTTGTGAAGTTCTCCGAAGGTCTGAATGCCATAATAGGAGAGAATGGTGCAGGTAAAACCACGCTTCTTGAGGCAGTAGGCTTCGCCCTGTTTGATTCTCTTCCCTATAAAATCTCAGAATTCATTAAGAGGGGAGAGAAGAAAGGAGAGGTCTCGGTAAAACTTGCCGGGCCTGATGGCAGAATATACACGGTGGTCAGGAAATTTGGAGAGTCCGGAACCACAGATTATTACGTTCAGGATTCAGAACTTGGCAGAATTGCTGAAGGGAAAGGTGAGGTGAGAGACTGGATTAGAGATACCTTCAAAATCGACATTGATCCCCCAAGTCTCTTTGAGAATGCAATAGGTGTTGCTCAGGGAAAAATGACGTCCCAGTTTCTAGAGACTCCATCTGTGAGGGAAGCCATATTTTCCCCCATCATCGGGGTAGATGGTTACAAAAAGGCTTATGAAAAGGCGAGAGAATACGAGAAATTTCTGGAAGAGAAGTTGAACGAGATAAATGCTAAAATCATCGAACTTAAAGTCCACATTTCCAGGAAGGATATTCTGCTGACGAAAAAAAGAGAACTTGAAGAAACGCTGGGTAAACTTTCAAAGAAGGAAGAAGAGATCAATAAGCTCATTTCACCCATAAGGGAGAAAGTGGAGGAACTAGAGAGGCTTGCAAAGGAGATCTCGCTTCTCAAACCAGAGGCTGAGAGGTTGAAGGAAAGGGGTACAAACCTCATCAAAATTACGAAAAAACTTCAGGAAGAGTTAGAAGGGCTGGAGGAGCTTGAAAAGAAGCTGGAATCGGTTAGAGAGATGTACTTCAAATACCTAGAAGCTGAGAAGGAGGAAATTGAGCTGGAAAACCAGCTGAAAAAGATCTTGGATGAAATCGAAAAGCTGGAAGAGCTTTCAGAGGAGTCAATCAGGCTGAAAGAGCAGCTAAACCTCCTGAAAGAGAGGCTAAAAGAGGTAGAAGAGGCGGCCAAAGAGCTTGAGAAAATTCTTCCACTAGCAGAAGAGGAGGAGAAGTTAATAGAAGAGATTAACAGAATTGAGAGGTCAGAAAGACTGAAAAAGGAGATTTCTCAGCAGATTGATTTTATTTCAAAATCTCTGCAGGATAAAAAACATCAGCTTGAAGTGCTTTCAGAAAAGGAGAGAATGGTCAGGCAGATAGAGGAAGCTGTAAGAAAACTTCAAAGCATTGAGGAGCTCAAGGAGAATCTAGTTAAGAAAATATCAAAGTTCAAAACAGAACTTAAACTCAAAAAAGATCAGTTAGAGAAGATAGAGCATGATAAGTGTCCCATTCTCGATACCGATTGCGAAAAAATAGTTGAGGCGAGGGCAAAGCTGTTAAGAGAGGTTGAACACCTCAGCAACCAGATAGCTGAACTAGAAAAGAAGTCTATTAAAGTTCAGCAACTTGCAGAAAAGAAGAAAGAGGCAGAGACAAAGCTGAACAGGTTAAGGGGAGAACTAAAGCAAAAAAACTCCCTTCTTCGCGAGATTGATGAGCATAAGAACAGGCTTAACAAGATGAAAGAAGAACTGGAAAAGCTGGAAAAAGACATTACGAGAAGAAAGAGTGTTGAAGAGAGGCTGAAAGTTATAAGGGGAAGTGTAGCAAAGAAAGAACAACTTACAGCTATAGTTTCTGCAAGAGATTCAATTGTGAATGAGATTGGAAAGGGGGAAGAGAAGCTGAAAGCCATTACAATGGATCTTTCGAGGCTCAAAGAATTGAAGATGATAGAAGATCAGATTAAAAAAGAGCTCAAAGAAGTTCGGGAAACGAAAATGAGCTGCAGACAAGGATATGAGTATTACACATCCATTTCAAAGAAGATTGAGGACAGGCCAAAAATCGAAAGGGAACTTCGAGATGTTAAAAAAGAGCTTCTGGAGACTAACTCGAAGCTTAAAATTGTGGAAGGAAAACTCAAAGAAGTTGAGAGAAAGTTCTCGGATGAAGAATACAAACACTTGAGAGTTAAGCTGGAAAGGCTTAGTGGTGAATTGAAGTCTGTGAGAACTGAAATTGAAGGCCTCAAAAGAAACCTGAAAGATGTTAATGCTGAATTAGAAGAAGTTGAAAAGAAAGAGAAATTATTGAATGAAGTTGAGAATAAAAAACACGGGTTTGAGAGAAAGTACAGGTTTATCAAAGACATGAGAGAAGTTTTCAAAGCGGCCATTCCTGAAATGACCAAAGCTTATGTCGAGGCGGTATCTGTGGAAGCCAACAGAATCTTTTGCGAGCTGATGGAGGACTACGGATGGGATTTGAGATGGGAGGAAGATTTCGGAATTAAAGCCAGATACATGGGCAGAGAAATTGATTTTGCCCAGATGAGTGGTGGAGAACAAATGTGTGCTGCTTTGGCAGTGAGGCTTGCCCTGCTGAAAATAACCTCCTCCCTAGGCATCGTTTTCTTTGATGAACCAACCCAGAATATGGATGAGCATCGAAGGAGGAACTTTGCTTCTCAAATCGGAAGGATTAAAGGTTTCAGACAGATATTCGTAATTAGCCACGATGACACTTTTGAAGAAATGGTGGAGAATGCCGTTAAAATAGTAAAAGAGAGAGGTACATCGAGGGTAGTTGCATGAGGAGAGGGAGCATTTTTGAGAATGTTGGAATGCTGAAAGAAATGGTTAGAGAACTGGAACAAGCAAATGGTGAGCTGGATGTGGAAATCAAGGGGTTGCAGGATGAGAATCCTCTCAGAATTCTTGATGGTGTCAGAGTTGTAGGGGTTGATGGCTCTGAATTCTCGCCTCTTAGAGAGTTAGGTATACCGGTGGGAGCCGTTCAGGCTTCCAGAATAAAGGTAACGCATGGGAGTGGAGAATACCATGTGGAGATATTTTCAGATTTCGTCCACATTGAAGAGAATCTGAACTTAAAAAGGTTCGCAATGGAAATTGAGCTCCTTATGGAGAGCATGGATGGTGAAAGCTACCTTTTCTATGATGGTAGCCTCCTCCTATCCTTTGTTTCCGAGCTCAATACCAAAATTGCCAGAGAATACATGAAACTAATGACCAAGCTTATAAAAGAGAGCGAGAATACATCAACGCCCCTCATAGGCTACATAGATCGGAGCTATGCCAAAGATCTTGCCAGAAGGTGTGGAATTCCCAACAGTTTCGATGCTGGGCTGCTGAAAGACATAATGCCTGTGATGAGTTATACCCAACCAGTGAGATGTGACAAGAACTTGGGCTACGAGGATGCCATCAGCTTCTCATACCTGAAAATCGTTGGATTGCCTTCAAGAATCGAATTCCCGGCCTGGATGGAGGATGACATCCAAGAGTGTGTAAGGATTGTACTGGCAGAGTCAAGAATAGGAAGTACCGGAAACTACCCCTACATACTCGAAAGAGCCCACAAATATGCGGCAATAACGGCAAAGGAGAAGGATACCATGATGCGAGTTGTTAAAAGCAGTGGTGTGTCATTCAAGTGGATAAGCAAGGTGATTCCATGAAGGTTGTAGCAGTTAAAGGGTTTAGAGAGTTTGATGTAGAAGGAGAACTTCAAATAGGAGATTTTATCAGATGTGGAGATCTCATCGGGCTTGTTAAGGGTTTACGGATAGAAGAGCCGGAATTCGTCAGCTATTTGAGCAAGTATGACGTGGATGAAATAAAAAGATTCATGCCAGATGTCGTTGAGGTCAAGAAAATAGCGGAATGTATCACTTTATGCGATCTTAAACTTTCAGACCCTGTAAGAACACCGGAGATCGGAGATGATGTTGTGGTTCTCAGTGATGATGAGATAAGAAGCTTACACATGCAGAGCGGTCAGAGCGGCAATGGGTTTAGCATACCCTATTTGCTCCAGCTAGTAGATAGAGCAGATATTAGTGTGATTAAAAGACTCTTAGAGAGGCTGATGAGGATAATTCCCGAAGAGAAGGAGCTTCTTGATATACTGATGTGCGAAGTAGAGTACGCCATAATGAAAAAAATGCAGTTGAGGTGAATGAGTTGTGAGTGGCTTGCAACCCGTGGGGCTCGTTAAAGGGCCTGGAGAGACTCCTCTGGAATTCAAATTTATAACACCCGACAAGGACAACTTGAAAAGCGGGGAATTCATCTATTACCTGTTGAATAGCCGGAAAATAATCTGCAGGATTACGAAGCGCCATCCTCTCCGCCTTTATCCAGACCTATACCTCTCAAAACCCAGTGTCCCACCTGAAAAAATTGTAAGAGTTCTTGGCCTTAGCAACAGAGAGTTCGAGCTTTTTGAAATGACTGCCATGATTATGGGTTACTTTGACCAAGCAATGGGCTTCATTAACCCCAGAATTCCGCCAAAACCAGGGCAGCCAGTCTTTTTGGCAGAAGCGGAAACAATTCAGGAAGTCCTAATGAAGAAGAAGGCTGGAGATGTTGGCTCGATACACATTGGCTACCTCCTCAACCGTGATGAAGATGTTGCTGTAGTTCTCGACGCTTCACTCGTTACGAGTGAACACTTGTGCATTTTGGCATCTACTGGCAGCGGGAAGAGCTATTTGGCCGGAGTTCTCATAGAAGAACTCCTCAAGCCTTACAACAGCGGAGCAGTCCTGATTCTCGACCCCCATGGTGAGTATCACACCCTCAAGGAGCTTGAGGGCAGAAAAGAGTTCAATTCAGCAGGTTACAGACCACTAATCAGGATTTTCGGGAAGGACGAGATTAAAATAAGGCTTTCAGAGCTTGAATATGATGAGCTCCTCAATCTTCTCCCAGGGCTGACGGAGAAAATGGAGGCACTACTCAGCAGGGCTTTCAGGGAGCTTGAAGGGACCAAATTCACAGCGAAGGAGCTGATGGAGCTCATAGAAGCGAATGCTGGCAGCGATGCTGCCACCACTGCCCAAGCAATACGATGGAGAATAAGAAGATATATTGAGGAGATAGACGTCATCGACGATTACGAGCATATAGAGTTGAAGGAGTTGCTTAAGCCAGGACAGGCAAGCGTTCTCCAGCTAACAGAGCTGAGCGATATCGAGCAGCAGGTCCTTGTAAGTGTTCTGCTGAAAAGAATACTGAAAGCCAGAATAAATGCTGAAAAAGGACAGAGTGGGGAGAAATTAGACTATCCTGTTTTTGTTGTGGTGGAGGAAGCCCACAGATTTGCTTCCAGAGATTCCAGGAGCTACCCCGTGCTAAAAACCATTCTGAGTGAAGGTAGAAAGTTTGGTGTTGGTGTCTGTCTCATCAGCCAGAGACCGTCCAAAATAGATTCCGACATCCTGAGCCAGTGCATGACTCAAATTATTATGCGCATTGTCAATCCTGCAGATCAGGACAACATCAGGAGCAGCGTTGAGAGCATAGGGAGAGAAATGATAGACGAGCTTCCAGGGCTGACAAAGGGGCAAGCTCTTGTAGCAGGAGTGGCAATCAATGCACCGGTGCTGATAAGGGTCAGAAAGAGGCTCACCAGCCATGGAGGTATCAGCAAGGACGCGCCATCAGAGTGGATAAAGTGGAGGGAGAGAGGGGGAGTTGAAGAGAAGCCTGTGGTTAAGGTTAAGGAAACGAAACTCTTCTGGGAATAGACTGACTCCGTCTGGATGCATGAGACTCGACATCTTTCTTTACAAACAAGGATATTTCGAATCGAGATCGATGGCCAAAGAAGCGATAAAAAAGGGATTGGTTAAAGTCAACGGAAAAATTGTGAGAAAACCATCCCGCGACATCAGAGGGAACGAGAAGATTGAGGTACTAGGAGGTGGGAGGCCCAGAGGTTATTACAAGCTCAAAATGCTGGATGAAAAGTTCAATTTGATTTCAGAAAATGACGTGGTTCTTGACCTAGGCAGCAGTGCTGGCGGATTCGTTATGTATGCCAGCGAAAAGGCAAAGTTTGTTTTCGGTATAGAGTTCAGCAGAGAGTTTGAAGAACGGCTCAGAAGAGTTGAAGCTGAGAGATCCAACATCAGAATCTTTATCGATGACGCGTTCAAATTTGATACCTCCAAGCTTCCAGATCTGGATGTTATATTATGCGATCTGACACTAGAGCCAGAGGATGCAATAACTGTTCTTCTGAGATTTGTCTCCAAGCTAAAAACATCAGGCAAAGTTCTGTTCGTATCAAAAAACAACCACATTGATCACACTGGAATCCCTGAGATTTTAGACATGGTGAGTTTTGAAAAATCAGAAGATAGAAGAGAGTACTATTATATTCTGAGGCGGAAATAGTCAGAATTCATAATTTATACCCAAGAGATAAAAATCCTATCAGCCTTTAATTCTGTCAATTATTTTTCCTTCTTTTGTTATGACCCATCTGTCACCTTTCTTTTCAATACAGAATCCCCATTCAAGGACTTTCAAATGATACCGGAGTTGCTGTTCCGATAAACCGAGTATCGACATTATTTCTTCCTCAGTTTTCCCTTCATCTATGAGTCTGAGAATTTTCCTTCTGATAGAGTTGGTTACAGCGTAATTGTACCTCTTGTGGTATTCCCCACTCTCTTCAAGGGTGCTGGCCTTTACCCACCTCTCAACACTCATCATTGAGACATTTATTTCAGTCTTTTTGTAGTTTCTCCCTAAATTTTTTGGAAGAATTGGACGGAATTGGACGTGTAACGTGAATATTGGAGTATTAAAGAATCCTCAGCATGCTAACGAAGCCTATCAAAAGATGAAAATTTCAGTCAGGTGTGTTTTTAACTTCGATTTCACAATCCCGCAAGATTTTTATTTAATATTCTAATTTAATAGCATGAATGTTATAGTTAGAGATCAGCCCTGCGGTTATCTAACAGTGATTCGCGTAAAAAAAGAGGGGGGCAGAGTTAAGGTATATATTGAATCAGAATGCCCAGATGTAAATAAATTTGGAGAAAAACTACCTCTGCTTGATGCGAAAAGTGTTTTAACCAAAATCCCTGACAACCCAGTTTACAAACTGGCAGATATCAGACACTCAACATGCATAATTCCATGGATTGTTCTGAAGACTGCAGAAATTGAATTAGGGCTTAACGTTGAAAAGTTCTTTACCTTTGAGGTCGAAAGAGAGTAGGAACAGGATTAAACCAAAATCTATTCTCAATTTTTTCCTCCAATTTATATTCGGGGTCACCACATTCTGTCAAATATCCGCCCATTAACCACCACAAACTTTTGATATTCATCTAAACAATACCCAATAAAGTTATATTTTGTTGCTCTTTCTTCTAAAAATATTGGACAAAATTCAGCAATTACCAAAACATTTTTATTTTGATATTCGGTAACCATTATCCATGACAATTATTGACCTCAGGGGTTTAACCTGCCCGGAACCCCTTTTGAAGCTCAAGCAAGAAATGAAGAATGTGGAAGTTGGAATTGAAGTGGAGGTTTTGACAACAGACCCAGGGACAATAATTGACATACCCCTATGGGCTGAAAGGGCAGGGATCATAGTGTTAGATTGCAACAGGGATGAGGATCAGATACGATTTGTCCTCAAAAAGGTGAAGTGATGGAATTCATGTTCACAATCTTCCAATATTTCACCATCATACTCTTCACCCTAGGTACCATATGGAAAGCTTACCGCTTTACAAGAGATAGTACAGCATCTAGCCCCTCCATCCCCTACGCATCATCCAGCTGGGTGTATAGAGTAGATGGATATTATCATTTCCAATTTTAATTAAATTAATAGAATGTTTCTATAGTAATTTTAACTCATTTCACAATGTCTCCACATCAGTTTTGGATATTATCCAACAATTCCCCAAAAATGAGGAACGAAATATAATTTTGACTGAAGTCTTTGAGAGAAAAGCTTAAATATTGTTATTAAAAATTATAATTGCAGACAAAGGGGGAGGAGAGTGAGAATATGGGAAACGAGTGTGAGGAGTATGTGAAGGAAAAGATGAAACTGATGCCAAGATTTCTGAAGCCTATATGTGAAGTATGGCCAGAGGCAGCAAAGAAATTTGCGGACTTTTATGAAGAGATATGGGGAGATGGTGCATTAGAGAGAAAAATAAAGGAGTTGATGTTCACAGCCATAGGTGTTGCCACTGCATCACCCAGATGTATAGTCCATGTGATTGCTGCCATTGAGGCTGGAGCAACAGATGAGGAGATTCTTGAAGCTGTTGCTGTCGGATTCATAGGAGCCGGTTTCTATCCCAACAACCCCGGTATCCCATATGCATTTGAATATGCTGCGAAGACTCTGGAAATCGCTCAGAAGTACAGGAAGGGAGAGGATTGGGAGTACCTCAAGCCTCCTGAATTCAGAGGCTAATTTTGTTATAAAATTTTTTAATTAATATTTGGGATGAATTATTAGTTTTGTTATTGAACAGAGGTGATGAAATTGCACCCAAAGGATATACTTCTTGAAGCTTTTGAGCTTGAAACTCCAGAAAGAGTTCCTGCAGTAATCTTTGGGGGAGGAATGTGGACAATCAAAAATTCTGGAAAGGATTTTCTATATTACATAGGTAAACCCCAGGAATATGCCGAGCTTATAATGAAAACCGCCGACATTCTGCAATCAGATATGGTCTATCCGGGTTCTGGTTACAACAATTTCCTTGCTGCGGCAATTGGGGGAAAAATCAAAGTCAGACACATAGGTGCCCCAGACCTGGAGGGACCGATAATTCACTCGCCTGAAGATCTGGAATCCCTAGAGATAGAGAAAATCCACGAGAATGAAGCAATTCAGACGATCTGGAAAGCTTCAGAAATAGTCTATGAGCAAATCGGTGATAGGTACCTTGTCGGTACAACATCTTGGGGACCTTTCACCAAGGCCGGAAACCTCAGAGGTGTGGAACAGCTCATGAAGGATGTTTATAAGAACAAAGAGTTCGCACAGAAAGTCATAGAGTTTGCTACAGACCTTATTATGGCGTTCTACGAACCTTTGGTAAAAGACGTTGGGATGGATGCCATAAGTATCGCAGACCCCACTGCAAGTGGTGACCTTATTTCCAGGAAACACTTCTTAGAATTTGCACTACCGGCATTGGAGAAAGTTATAGGGGAATTCAAAAAGAGGGGAGTTACCACGTTTCTGCACATATGCGGTGATACCAGCGACAAATTGCATGAAATAGCAGAAAGTAAACCGGGATGTTTCAGTTTGGATCACAAGGTAGATCTTGCCTTCGCCAAAAAGGAGTTGCAGGGCGTGGTCTGCATAGCGGGGAATGTTGACCCGGTGACGGTTCTCAACGATGGAACTCCAGAATATGTAGAGGAAGTCTCAACAAACTGTATTTCAGCAGCGGCCGAGGGTGGAGGTTACGTTCTCTGCCCAGGATGTGACATCCCGCCCAGCGTCTCTCTTGAGAACATCCAAGCATTCATCAAATCAACAAGAAAAGTGAAGTTATAAAATATAGGTGGCAACAGTCCAACCTGAATAACCTATAAATAATTTAAAATGAAAAATGCATTATGGCCGAAATAAACGGTGTAGATGTGGAATACCTGAAGAGCCTAGTGAACGCAGTAAAAGCAAATCCTGAGCTGGGAAAAACTCTGTGGAGAGCCAGTGCCAAGTGGAAAGGTGGATTCAAAGAGGAAGTCAGAATAAGAGAATTTACTATAAAAATGGATGAGCCTGCAGATCTTGGAGGAACAAATACTGCTCCAAATATGGTAGAAATGGTTCTTGGAGCATTTGGAGCGTGCTTAATTGTCGGATATGTCATGAACGCTGCTGTACGGGGGATTCAGTTGGATAAAGTAGAGGTGGAAGTAGAGGGAGATATAGATCTTCCAGGATTCTTTGGTTTGGAACCCCCAGAGAAAGTGTCCCCGGGGTTCACCAATGTCCGGGCCAGAGTATTTCTGAAAACGAAAGAACCTGTGAGCAAGGAAGAGCTTGAGAAGCTCCACGAAGATGTTGTGAAGACTTCCCCGGTAGGAAATACACTGAAGAATCCTGTGAATGTGGAGGTTAAGCTGGAAACGAGACGAACTGTTTAGTTTTAACTTTTATTTTTACGTGTTCGTCTTCATAGTGAAAATATATCAGAAAAGCCAAGATTTTAGCCAATGCATATTACATTTTTCGCGTCAAGTGCCAGATGAACAAGCGTTGCAGCTCCCGCTACCTTAACGTGTTCTATAAGGTCTTCCTCTTTTATGTTCCTGACTACCAGTGTCTGGGAGCAGACATAAATTTCCACTCCGGCTTCGATAGCTTCATTTAGGCGTTGTCTGACAGTTGGAACTCCTGGCACCTCTACCTCATTATCCAGAGCCCCCTTGACCATAATCTCAACACCATCTTGGAAACAGAACAGAATTGTTTTTACATCCATGTTGGCACTCAAGGCAGCCACCATTAGAGTAGTTCTTGCAATATCTGGGTAGTTCAGCCCTTTACTCAACACAAAAATAAGTTTCTCTTCCATGAATGATCATTATAAAAGACTCAGTATAAGTTTTTCGGTTTATCTAGCCAACCTAGTTTAGAAGGATATCTTTCTCTTTTTCACTGCTTCAACCATTGCTCTGACGTTTCTGTTGGGTGTGAGAGGTGACAGGGAGCATCCAGGAGCGATTATATCTATTCCAGCTTCTATTGATCTTAGCGTCTCTGCTTCAACATCTTGCGGTTTTCCGAAAGTTAAAGTGTATACAGTATCGACATTGCCCATAATAGCTGCCTTGTTCCTCGATACTTTCACAGCATACCTTGCATCTGTTTTTGAATCTATACTCAGACAGGTTGCACCCGTCTCTACCATCTCACCGATGATGTTGGTACAATCACCGCAGATGTGAAGAATTGTTGGTCCTTTTACCCTCCTTATCAATTCCTTGTCAAAGGGCTTTGCGAAGGTTATGTAGCCCTTAACCCCTAATATGTCTACAGATGCGAACATATTTTCAATAACTATGGCATCCGCCCCTCTTTCCAACATGGCACTGGCATATTCTGCTATGGCATCCATGCCAAGCTCTGTGAACTCCTCTACAAGCCCAGGTCTCTTTATGGACATCTTCAAAATCTTCTCCATGTTAGCTAGGTGGGCTGCTAGGGAAAAAGGCCCTATTACATGACCTAAAACCGGTATTTCATCTCCATACTTCTCGCTGAGACTCTCTATTGCATCAAGAACAACAGGAATCCTCCCTCTCTCCAAGAAATTTTCCGGAACATCTATGCCTTCTGGAGCGACACACCCTTTAAAAGACACAACAGGTATGCTGGTCTTTTTCCTCCCCCAATTTACCTCTAAACCAAAAACCTCAGCCTCTACAGTCTGACAAAATGGGACGCCAACTCCCTCTAAGCCTATCTGCTCCCATGCTGCAGATGCCAGAGCTGCCATTTTTTCTGGATCGGAATATGCATCTTTATAATAGATTCCCAGACTCTCCATCTGCTCTACGGTTGCTGTCTGATTTGCTGAAAGGACCGGGGGCCTATCTACTTTTCTCAATTTCAGCGCCTTTAAAAACCTCTTCTTGGGTGTGAGCTCACTTATGCTCACAGAAGAGTTTCTTAAGGTCCTCGTCATTATAATTCACCAACAACCTTTTTTCCTCCTTAATTGTGGAGGCGACAAAGTGGGTGCCTGTTTTAACAACTCCGTCTATTGCATGGATTTCTCTTAG